>Ga0316217_10000031_pt1 | contig 210989 bp, 173 predicted proteins | sample 1anoAmetaG_FD_203633 | JGI IMG/M metagenome (GOLD analysis project Ga0316217, IMG submission 203633) | Freshwater microbial communities from Trout Bog Lake, Wisconsin, USA - 1anoA | ecosystem: Environmental > Aquatic > Freshwater > Lake > Hypolimnion/Profundal zone | place: USA: Wisconsin... | reverse complement strand
GTTTCGAGTCGGGCCACGTCGAAACTGCGCAGAGTAGCCATAACCACCCTGAGCATGAAGGGAATGGTATAAAGCAAGTGACCTGCAAGGACCAAGAGCGGGCCGCGCAGTTCGCCGTAGGCGGCCAGGAGTCCCATCGAGAGGGTAATCCCCGGCAGGGAAAGCGGCAGCAGAACAAGTTCCTCAACCAGCCCCGATCCCGGAAAGGGGTGTCGTGTCAAGGCGTATCCTGCAGGGACCGCGACCAGCAGACAGATAGCCACGCAGCCAAGGGCAAGTTCCAGGCTGAAGAGGGCCCAGTCGCCGTAGTTCTCGAAAATGTAGCCGAACCCGCTGAAATCGAAAATGTCGTGCCGGCTTCCGGACCAGAGGTCAGTTGAGAGCCCGAGCAAGGAGGCATTGACGCAAGAGCCAAGCACCACAACGAAAAGCGGTAGCAGGATTACCGCCATCAATGCAAGGGTGACGGCCAGGCAGAAGTTGAAGCCGGCTTTGCTAGGCATTGGTGCCTTCCATGCGCCGTGCCACGCGGCGCAGCCCGTACCCGGTACCGAAGGCCACCGCGAGGAGCGTCAGCGACATGGCGGCAGCTATGCCGCGATCGGTAGGTGGGGCGACATATTGGGTGAAAATTTCGAGAGGTAGCAAGGTGAAGCGCCTGATAGAAAGGACCAGCAGCACTCCGAAGGAGCCGAGTGAGACGCTGAAGGTAACCGCAAAGGTGGAGACGAGTGCAGGTCGGATGACCGGCAGCACGACCATGCGCAGGACTTGCCAACGGCCTGCCCCCAGGCTGCGAGCTGCCTGCTCCAAACGGCTATCGAGTTTGCGCAGAGCCGACTCCAGTGTCAGCGTGGCCCGGGGAATTTCAAAGTACAGATAGGCCAGGATCAGCCCGGGGAACTGATAGCCGACGCCACTTAAAAAAGGATGGCCGGTAAGGCGTTCCAGCAGTTGCGGAATAAAGCCGGTCCGTCCCAGCAGGATTATCATCAGGAAGCCGACAATCATCCCTGCAAAAGTCATGGGTAGAATCAGGATGCCGCGCATCAATCGTTTGCCCCGGAACTGATACCGGGTAAAAAGCCGTGCCGGGGCCAGGCAGATGATTGTCGAACCGGCCGCTACCGCAAGGCTCAGTTCAAGGGACCAGAACAGCGCGTGACGGTAGCGAGGAACCGCTGCGATTTCCAGATAGTTGCGCAGGGTAATTCCCGCCGTTGGCGCGTCGGTGAGTAGCAGACTCTGCTGAAGTAGGTGCGCCAAGGGCCAGCCCAGAAGTGCCAACAAGAGAACGCAAAGCGGCACACAGAGCAGGAGCGGCGCCAACTGCCGCCGCTCCCTACCGGGATACAGAGAGGACATCATGATTGAGGAATTTTGAGTCCGCACGCGCTGCTACCGGCCTCCCTCGATCTCTTTTTCCCAGCGCTTTTTGATGCCGTCGGCTTGGGCTGCGAGTTTGTCGAGCGGCAGCACCTTAGCCTTGGCGTAGGCGCTCTTGGGCGGGTATTTGGCCTGGAGCGAAGCCTCGAGTTTCACAGGCATAACCGGCTGGAAGAACGATTCGGCCATTATGTGTTGAGCCTCGTCGGTGAGAAGCCAGTCCAGGTATTTCTTGGCCTCCTCCTTGTGGAGTGCCCCTTTGACCAACCCCATAACCAGCGGCATGGTGACGGTCCCTTCAGCGGGGATGACAATCTCGATGGGAGCCTTGTCCACATACTTGGCCTTGAGCCCGTTTCCGTCGGCGTTGACCCAGATCGGGACTTCACCGCGCAGCAGTTCGTTGTAGCTGTTCTCCTTGGCATATTTGAGGATGTTGGAGTCCAACTTCCGCAGGTAGTCGAAGCCCGTCTTCAGGTCCTGGCCGCCTCCGAGGATCGCATTAATGCCGGAGACGAAGGTGAAGCCGGTGCCGTGGATACGCGGGTCGTCATAGACTATCATCCCCCTGTAGATCGGCTTGAGCAAATCGGCGAAGGAACGGGGAACCGGCTTCCCCTTGAGGGCCGAAGTATTGACCAGGATGGCGACATGACCGGTGTGAACCGTCCACCAGGTGCCATTGGGGTCTTTGAGCGCTGCCGGGATTTTCTCCCAACCCTTGGGTTTGTAGGGCTCATGAAGTCCTTTGGAGGCCGCCTGAAAGCCAATAGCTCCGGAGTAGTAGGCGCAGTCGGCTTTGGGGCTCTTCCCCTCTGCCTCCAAAGCAGCCATGGATGCACTGGAGCCTTTCATGTCGGGAGGCACAAGTACCCCCGTCTTCTTTTGATATGCCTTAGTCACCGCCCCCCAGTTTGCATAATTGGGGATGCAGTCGTACTGTATAACGGACTTTTCTGCGAAAGCCGTACCGACAATCATGGTCAGAAATGCGGAGACAAGAACAAGGATGGGACCCAACTTCATTACGTAGCTCCTTTTGGTACAGGTTGATTGCTTCAATTCATCTCCAGGCGGCAGCAGCCAAGGTCAATGCCCTTGTGCTCACCGGCGATCAAAACGTTGTCTGCCAAACGACAGCGAACATTCTTTCCCTCCCGTACCGACACAACAAAACATTCGTCTTTTAGTATTCTAAGGTGGTGAGACAGAAGGGTCTGCTCAATTCTCAGTTCGGTCAAAAGTTCCGCGACTAGTTTGGGCCCGTTGGTGAGCGACATGATAATCGCCCAGCGACTCGGGTCCGCTAAAGCCTTAAGTCTTTTAGCGCAGCAATTATCGGACGGCACTTTTTCATTCATAGCCATTCACCCAATGTTGGATAAAAATTCATATGAAATATTATCCAATAGTGTAGTCGTGTCAAGGTGAAAAGATTGCCTTCTGGAGGCAGACGAGGCGCGCTCCCTGTACCACGAACACCCTAGAATTTTATTGTTTCACGAACCTCATGGCAGCCGAATTCATGCAGTAGCGTAACCCTTAGGTCGGGGACCGTCATCAATTACATGACCCGAGTGGGCGTCACAGCGGGCGCAGGTAACCTCAGTGCGCGTGCCAAACAGACTGTTGCCCACACGTGTCGTAATATTTTCCGGGGCTATCGGCTGCCAGAAACTGGGCCAGCCGGTGCCGGATTCGTACTTGTGTTGCGAACTGTACAGGTCGTTGCCGCAGCATACACACTGGTAAATCACCGGTTCGTGGTTGTTCCAGATGTTGAGTGGGTAAAGTTATCTTAAAGAAATGTATTTATACGGGGAAGGTATGGACGGCGGTCCTTATCAGAACTCGATCTGTGCCAACGCGTCGTCTTGATTTGCGGCAAAAGTTCTTGCGACCGGGCGTTTTAGTCGTTCACATCTAATGAATTAAAAGTACTCGCACAACGTTTTTAATGAAGCCCTAAATTCTCTACTATTTTCAATCGCGTTGAATCCACCGATTCGAGCCGCACGAGGCAGGTTTCGTCTTTTTCCTCGATCTGCCATTTGTATCCTCTTGTATCCTCTGGGATTCACTTATGGGTATTACCCAGAGGAGGAGGAGAGGCGGGCGATATCCGGGAGACACCCCCTTGACTTACGACAAACTTACGAGTAAGCTAGGAACATGCACGGTCGAGGAGAGGTCTCATGACGCCCAAGCAAAAAAAGGTTCTCGATTTCATTACGAGCTTCGCCCAACGGCAGGGCTACCAGCCCTCGCAGCAGGAGATCGCCAGCGGCTGCGGCTTCGAGTCGCTGGGGACGGTGCAGCACTACCTGCGGCTCCTGGAGCGCGACGGCCACCTGGCGCGCCAGTGGAACGCCCGCCGTGGACTGCAGATAGCCAAGCCGGAAGCGCTCCCGCCTCGCTCCGAACTGCCGCTGGTGGGGATCGTGGCCGCCGGCCGGCCGGTGGAGGCGTTCCAGCTCTCGGACGCCATCGAGGTCCCCTCCTCCATGGCCGGACCGGGGAACGTCGTGTACGAGGTGCGCGGGGACTCCATGGTGGAGATGGGGATCATGGACGGCGACTTCGTCGCGGTGCACCCGCAGGAGGTCGCCGAGAACGGCCAGACGGTCATCGCCGAGGTGAACGGCTCGATCACCATCAAGAAATACGTCCGTAACGGCATTCTCATCGAGCTGCGCCCGGCAAACGCCGCGATGCAGCCGATCCTGGTCACCGAAGACGATGACTTTCACATACGGGGAGTCCTGGTCGGCTCCATGAGGTTTTATCGCAAGTGGACCGGGAAATCCTCCACATAACGGTCCCCGCCTTCCCGATCGCCCTGGCTCGCGTGGTCGAATCGCGGCTGCGCGGCAGGCCGGTCGCCGTCGCCCCGCTCAACTCGGAACGGGCGCTCCTGCAGTGCGTCTCGGCGGAGGCGAGCTCCGAGGGGGTCCATGCCGGCATACCGATCTACCAGGCGCGCAAGGTCTGCCCTTCGCTCATCGTGATCGCGCCCGACCTCCATCTGATGGCCAAGGGAAGCCGGTCCCTGCTGGAACTCTCAGGCGAGTTCACGCCGGTCGTCGAGCCGGGCATCGGGAGGGTCTTTCTCGACCTCACCGCGTCGCGCAGGCTGTTCGGACCGGCGCGCGACGTGGCGGCGCGGCTGGAGCGGCGCATCTGCTGCGGCCTGGGGCTGCAGGCGATGGCGGGGGCGGGCGCCAACAAGCTGGTGTCGCGGGTGGCCGCCGACTTCATGCCGGAGCCGGGGGTCTACGACGTGTTCCACGGCGCGGAGCGCAGCTTCCTGGCCCCCTTCCCGGTCGGCGTGCTTCCCGGAGTGGGGGGGGTGCGCCAGACCCTGCTCTTGCGCGACCTGAACCTGCAGCGGGTGGAGCAGGTGGCGAGCTTGTCGGTGCCGCAATTGCGCCTCGCGGTCGGCCCCTTCGCGCCGCTTTTGCACGACCGCGCCTTGGGCATCGACCGCTCCCCGGTGCAGCCTCCCCGCCTCGGCACGGAGATCGTCGAGGAGGGATTGCTGGACCAGGAGGAAAACGACGACGCGATCCTCATCTGCGAGTTGCTCCGCCTGGTGGAGGGGTGCGGACTCAGGCTGCGCCGGCTCGGAAAGGGGGCGCGCAAGATCGCGCTGTCGGTCATGTACGCCGACGGCGCCACCGAGGAGGGGAAGCGGACGCTTCCCGCCCCGACCTCGCTGGACCTTCAGCTGCTGCACGCCGTCGAGGAGCTCTTCTTCGCCACCTGCCGCAGGCGCCAGAGGGTGCGTGGCATCCGCCTTTGCTGCGACCAGGTCGCCGAGGCGCCCGGGCAGCTGGAGCTGTTCGCGCCGGCAGTGGAAAGGGTGTCGCAGAGGGAGATCGACCTGCAGGGCACGCTGGACGCCTTGCGGGAAAAGCACGGGGCGGCCGCCGTGCGCTGGGGGAAAGGGGTCCCGGCCAGGAGGGAAAGCCTGACGGCGAGCGGCCCGCCACCCGACTGGGACCCGGAGCGGTCACGCTACAGGACGCTAACCAAGAATCAATAGTAATCCCGTACGTCCTAAACACAGAGGACACAGGGTCTCAACCGTAGAGGCACTCAGAGGAGAACCTATAACAAAGGGATGAAATCCAAAAGTCTTACTTGTCCTGTTTTCGTATGGTAGATCAGCGTTGCATGGCTCCTTCATTTCCTCTGTAATCCTGTTTCTCTAGAATCTCCGTATCCTCTGCGGTTATGCCTTTATTTCACGCCTTGCAATAGATCATAAGGTAGATTCAGCACATGTTCGTCCACCTCCACGTCCACTCGTCGCTCTCTCCCAACTGGGGCCTGCACTCCCCCGAGACGCTCTGCGCCCGGGCCGCGGCACTGGGGTGCACGACTATCGCCCTCACCGACCGCAACGGCTTCTACGGCATCCCCCGCTTTCTCCAGGCCGCCCGCGAGACGGGCCTGGCCCCGGTCATCGGCTGCGAGGCGGTCACGGAGCAAAACCGCGCCGTCCTGCTGGCCCGGGACGCGGAGGGGTACGCCAACATCTCGCGCCTGCTCTCCGACCTGCACTGCCGGAAGAAGTTCGATCTGGTCCAGGCCCTGGCCGAGTTCCGGCGCTCCGTCGTGGTCATCAGCGACGACGCCAGGCTGCTGTCCGCGCTCAAGCGGGACTGCGGCGAGGCGCTCTTCGTCGAGCTCTCGCCGGGGCACGCGCTGCACCGCTCGCTCGCTCTGGCGCGGGACCTGAACCTGCCTCCGGTCGCGACCTCCCGCGCCCTGCTCCTTTCCCGGGACGACTTCCACCTGCACCGGGTGCTCCGTGCCGTCCACCTCAACACCAAGCTCTCCCGGCTCAAGGCGGAGCATACCGCCTGCGACTCGGACCTGCTACTCCCGCCCGGCAGGATGGCCGAGTTCTTCCCGCATTGCCCGGAGGCGCTGGAGAACACGCTGGCAGCCGCCGGCCTGTGCCGCACCGACTGGGACTTCTCGCGCACGGTCTTCCCGGCCTTCCGGGAGTTCGGCGACGACGCGGCCTTCCGGGAGCTCGAGCGCCGCTCGACCGCGGGCGCCCTCTGGCGCTACGGCGCGCTCGACGATCCGGTGCGGGCTCGCCTCGCCAAGGAGCTCGCCATCATCCGGGACAAGGGGTTCTCCCACTACTTCCTGGTCGTCGAGGAGATCTCCAAGCAGTCGGAGCGCACCTGCGGCAGGGGGAGCGCCGCCGCGTCGCTGGTCGCCTACTGCCTCGGCATCACCCACATCGACCCGATCCGGCACAACCTCTTCTTCGAGCGCTTCCTGAACGAGGGGAGGACCGACCCGCCCGACATCGACATCGACTTCCCCTGGGACGAGCGCGACGCCATCCTCGACTTCGCCTTCGCCCGCTACGGCGCCAGGCGCGCGGCGATGGTGGCGAACCACGTGGGGTTCAAGGGGAGGTCGGCGCTGCGGGAGGTGGCGAAGGTCTACGGCCTGCCGGATAGCGAGATCAAGAAGATGACGGAGCGGGTCTCGGGTTTCTGGAAATCGGACCAGACCGCCGCCGCGATCGCCGGGCACCCGCTGTTCCAGGGCGAGGCGATCTCCCGCGACTGGCAGGAGATCATCTCCACCGCCCAGCGCCTGGGCGGTCAGCTGCGCCACCTCTCCCTGCACTGCGGCGGGCTGGTCATCGTGCCGGACGAGATCCGCAGGTACGTCCCGGTGGAGCTCTCCCGCAAGGGGCTGCCGCTCATCCAGTGGGAAAAGGACCAGGCCGAGGACGCGGGGCTGGTGAAGATCGACATCCTCGGCAACCGCTCGCTCGCGGTGATCCGGGACGCCATGGCCGCCGCGAAGCTGGAAACCGGCGTCGAGATCGACTACGCCAGCTGGAAGCCGCTGGACGACGGGAAGACGCAGGAGATGCTGCGCCGGGGCCTCACCATCGGCTGCTTTTACCTGGAGTCTCCCTCCGTGCGCCTTTTGTTGAGAAAGATCTGGAGCTCCACCGCCCCCCCGGAGACCTTCGCGCTCGACATCTTCGAGGTGCTGGTGCAGGCCTCCTCCATCATCAGGCCCGCCGCCAACAGCTTCGTCCAGGAGTACCTGGCGAGGCTGCAGGGGAAACCCTGGTCCCACCTGCACCCGCTGCTCGCGGGGGTGCTGGAGGAGACTCTGGGGATCGCGATCTACCAGGAGCAGATCACCCAGATCGCCATGGAGCTGGCGGGCTTCTCGGCCTACCAGGGGGACCAGCTGCGCAAGGTCATCACCAAGAAGCACAAGGAGAAGAAGCTCGCCGACTACCGGATGCTGTTCTGCTCCGGCGGGGCCAAGAAGGGGGTCTCGGAAACGGTGCTGGCGGCGATCTGGGAGCAGATCCTCTCCTTCGCCGGCTACTCCTTCTGCAAGCCACACTCGGCGAGCTACGCGCTGCTGAGCGGCAAGGCAGCCTTCATGAAAGCGCACCATCCGGCGGCGTTCATGGCGGCGGTGATCTCCAACCAGGGGGGGTACTATTCCGCCTTCGCCTATATCTCGGAGAGCCGCCGGCTCGGCCTCGCCATCCTGCCGCCGGACGTGAACGAGAGCGACTATCGCTACACCGGCCTGGGGACGACGCTGAGGGTCGGGCTGATGCAGATCGACGGGCTCACCAGTGACGGGGTCGCGAAGCTTACCAGGGAGCGGGCGGACCGGGGGAAGTTCACCTCGTTCCAGAACTTTCTCCGGCGGGCGGGGCTCAACCGCTGCGATGCCGAGCGGCTGGTGAAGGCCGGCTGCTTCGACTCCCTGGAGGGGAGGGACAAGCGCCCGTCCCTGCTCTGGGAGCTGCTCAACTTCCAGCAGCAGTCGACGGGGCTTTTGTTCGAGCAGAGCACCGAGCTCCCCGCGGCGCCCCCCTACGACGCGAAGACCGTGCTGCGCCAGGAGGTGGAGAGCCTGGGGTTCCTGGTCTCGCAGCACCCTCTCACCCTGTACAAGGACGCCTGGCTCAAGCACAAGCCGATCAGGGGCTCGGAGCTGATCCGGTTCTCCGGGAAGTGGGTGACGCTGGTCGGGTGGTGGATCAGCACCAAGACCGTGGAGGACAGGAACGGGCGCCCCATGGAGTTCGTGTCGTTCGAGGACGTGACGGCGATCTTCGACGCCACCTTCTTCCCGGACGTCTACGCCAGGTTCTGCCGCAAGCTCTCCCAGAGGAGGCCCTACCTGATCAAGGGGGTGGTGGAGGAGGAGTTCGGGGTGGCGACGCTGCGGGTGAAGTGGGTGGGGTTCCTGGATGAGTGAGAGGAAGCGTGGCAGGGGGAGGGTTTCCCCGGCAGTGTGCGAAAGGGCGGCTTCCCCCTCACCCCGCCCCTCCAGGGGGGAGGGGCGGGGAAGGTGGTGGCAGGCGAGGAGGCACCGAACTCCTCGCCGCGGTGCCTTGAAAGGTTGGGACGCTCGGGCCTAGGCGCGCCAGCCGTGCGCCAGCAGGGAGCGCCGGGCCGGGGTGTGCTGCAGGCCGGCGGCGGCCTTGATGAGCCCCTGGGCCAAAAACTCCGTCTCCGGCTCTCCCGCGAATAGCTCGCCCTGCCAGAGCAGATAGCGCGGGTCCTGCTCCGGCAGGGATTCCAGCGCCACCTCCCAAAAGGCCTCGGCGGTTTCCTGGCACCGCGGCACGCCCTGACCGGTGGCATAGAGGGACGCCAGCCGTAGCTGCGACTTGAAATGCCCGAACTCGGCGGCCCTGCGGTACCAGTAGGCCGCCTCGAAGCTGTTGGCATGATCGGGGTCGTTGTCGTAAATGAAAGCCAGGTAGTACATGGCCGCCGGCTCGCTCTTAGCCGCTGCGAGGTAGAAGAGCTCCATGGCCTCCTCTATGTCCCTGGGACGGTCGGTGCCGAAGAGATAGAGCTCGGCCAGATACAGCGTGCTGGCCGTGTGCCCGTCCTCCGAGGCGCTTTGGAGCAGGCGGGCCGCGAAGTCGGGGTCCTTCGGCACGCCGGAGCCTTTCATGTGGAGCAGCGCCAGTTCGTGCATGGCCTGGGCGATACCGCCCTTGGCCGCCGTGCTCAGGAAACCCGCCGCCCGGGACGGGTCGCGGGGGACCCCCTCGCCGTTCAGGTACATCATCCCGAACGCCAGCGCCTTGGTCGCCTCGAAGGACGACATCACTCCTTCCAGCAGTCCCTTGACCCTCAGTTCACTGGAGCGCTGCTTGAAGTCGATCAGGTTGCCGGCGCCGGGCCTGGCGACGCTGTTCCCGTTTCCCGCCGAGCAGCGGCAAGCCTCCGTATCCCCGAGTGTGCTGCAGATGTCGCACCTTACTGTTTCAGCGCCGTGCACAGGATATTTTGTCATAGCAGCACCTCCTTCACCGGGAATTCAGAACCGGGATATCTCAGCAGCCCGGGCTTTCTGTCAATGAACGTTACAACTAATGTGCCAGCATGGCGCAGGCCCTGTCGGGAAGCAGCAAGGCGCCGATTGTGCAAGAGAATTTGCTGCGCCGGTGACAGCAGCGGAGATATCAACCGGCTCAAACTCCGCGATATAGCGGGACTTGCAAGCGAAACTGCCCAGGCGCCCGTCCGGAGCCGAGCCGTTGCGGCAGGAGGTCCCGGCCCCCGCGCGGTCCCGGCTTGGGGCCCGATCAGGCGCCCGGTTCTGCCGCCAAATCGGGCAGCGGCTGCTTATTAATGCGCAACACCAGACCCGCCGCCAGCAGGCAGATGGTGCCCGACAGCAGGAACGCGATCATGTAATCGCCCAGGTAGGTGCGGATCACTCCCGCGAAGGTGGCGGCCAGCGCCGCGCCGACCTGGTGGCTCGCGAAGATCCAGCCGAACATCACGCCGACGTTCTCCCTGCCGAACGCCTCCGCCGTCAGCCGCACCGTGGGAGGAACCGTCGCTATCCAGTCCAGCCCGTAGAAGACGGTGAACGCCGAGAGCCCCCACTCCGGCCCGCCCAGGGCGAAGGGGAGCCCCATGAGCGACAGGCCGCGCAGCCCGTAATAGCAGAAAAGCAGGTAGCGGCTGTTGTAGCGGTCCGAGAGCCACCCGGACAGGGTCGTGCCGACCAGGTCGAGGATCCCCATCATCGCCAGCATGCTGGCCGCCCGCACCTCGGGGATGCCGTGGTCGATGCAGGCCGGGATGAGGTGGGTCCCGATCAGTCCGTTGGTGCTGGCGCCGCAGATGAAGAAGCTTCCCGCCAGGAGCCAGAAATCCTTGGAGCGCGCCCCGCGCTGCAGCCCCGCGATGGCGATCCGGAAGGGATTTCCGGCAGGGTGAGCGGAGACCGGTTCGTAGTACTCCGCTCCGAACGGACGCAGGCCGACGTTCTCCGGATAATTGCGCATGAACAGCAGCACCAGAGGAAGCACGACGAGCGCGGCGCCGGCCGTCGTGAAGGCGGCGGCCCGCCAGCCATGATCGCGCGTCAGGGTCGCCAGGACCGGCAGGAAGAGGAGCTGGCCGGTGGCGGAACTCGCCGTCAGCACCCCCATGACGGTCCCCTGCGATTTCCGGAACCAGCGGGTGACCACGGTGGCGCTCAGGCTGTAGGCGGTCATCCCCGAACCGCAGCCGACGACAACGCCCCAGATCAGAACCATGTGCCACGGCTTGGTCATCAGGGTGGTCGCGCTGACTCCTGCGGCGAGCAGCGTGAGGGCGATCGCCATGGTCCGCCGCACGCCGATCTTGTGGAAAAAGGCGGCGGCGAAGGGCCCCATCAACCCGAACAGCAGCAGGTTGAGGGATACGGCCAGGGAGATGGTGGCGCGCGACCAGCCGAACTCGTGCTCCAGCGGGACGATCAGGATCCCCGGCGTGGAGCGTATCCCGGCCGTCGTCAGCAGGGTCAGGAAGGTCACGCCGACGACCATCCAGGCGTAGTGCATGCCGCCCCGCGGCTGCGCTCCCTTGCCTGCGTCGGGGCTATTCTGCTGGGTCGGGAGGCCGGTTGTGCTAGCGGGTCCTGTCTCTTTTGATGTTGCCACGTGCTATCCCCCAGAGGTTGTGCTGCTCTGTGTGTATGGTCGTCGTCTGGAGCTTCTCCCGCTGCCCCTTCCCTGCCCCTCCGGTGCGAGGGGACTTTTTGGAATGAGGGAGCCGGACTTGAGGCCGGTTCTCAAGGGCTGGCTGCCTAGGGCCGCCCGCCGGATTCGCCCGGTTCCTGACGTTCCGAAGCGGCGGAGAGGGTTTCCAGGGAGCTCACCAGCAGGTTCAGCTGCTGCACGGCATCCGCCCCGAGGTGCTGCTTGACCTGCTTTTGGGCGAGGCTCCAGTAGGGGCGCGCCCTTGCGACGACTGCGCTGCCGGATTGGGTAATCCGGATCGCCCGCTCCCTGGGATCGGAGACCTCCGCATCCTCGACCAGCCCAGACGCCTCCAGGGACTTCAGGTTGCGCACCAGGGTGGTGCGGTCCAGGTTCAGGATCCGCGCCAGCTTGCTGATATTGAGCGGGCCGGCGTGCGCCACGTTGGCCAGGACTGAATACTGGGTTATCTTGAGCTCCGCCGGTTCGAGGGCCTTGTCGTAGATCCGGGTGATGGCGCGGGACGCCCGGCGCAGGTTGACGCAGACGCAGACGCTGAGGTCGCTGCTGGATACCTGCTTCGCTGCGGGTTGTACTGCCATGGCTGCTCTCCTGAACATGCGTGCATATACACGGTATAGCAGCTGTGCGTTTGTGCGTCAAGGGCAAAACGCGCTATCCCCCCTTGCGCAGCAGGGGGGATAGCGCGGCGGCTGCGTACAGCTTTCCCCCCATTTCATGTTGGGACTGCTCGTTTTTTCCTCATTACCTTCAACGACTCGCGTCCACGTCCCTTCCCCTTCAAGGGGGAGGCTAGGAGGGGGATGGGGGGTGAATGGACCGTGCTTGCCCCATCCCCACCCCGGCCCTCCCCTTGAAGGGGAGGGGGCGTTCAGCGTGTTGTTAGATCGTCATATAAGGTGAAAAACGACATTATGCCCTAACAGACAGAGCCGTTTCATGGGGGGACTAAACTTCGCGCCCCGGACGCGAAAAAGCCCGGCCTCCCGTGAAGGGGGGCCGGGCTTTAGCTATTCACTGCGGGTGCGGCTGGTGCCTAGTCGACGGACTTCCTCAGGAAGGTCGGGATGTCGTACTGGTCCTCGTCGTCGTTCAGGAAGCTGCGCTGTCTCGCCTGGGTCTCGCGCTGCTGCTTCTCGCGGATGAAGGTCGGGATCTCGCGGTTGATCTCGCTCTGCTTCATCATCGGGGCCACGTTCTTCAGCTCGTGACGCCCCTTCTCCAGGTCGAAGCGGTCGCCGAAACCGGTCGCGATGGCGGTGATCTTGATGGTCTCGCCCAGGTTCTCGTCGATCACCAGGCCGATGATGATGTTGGCGTCCTCGTGCACCTTCTCATGGATGATGCGGCTCGCCGCGTCGAACTCGTCCATGGTCATGGAGGCGGAACCGGAGATGTTGACCAGCACCCCCTTGGCGCCGGAGATGTCGATGTCCTCCAGAAGCGGGCTGGAGATGGCGCGCACCGCGGCGTCCACGGCCCGGTTCTCGCCGTTGCCCAGGCCGATCCCCATCATCGCCATGCCGCGCTCGCTCATGATCGCCTTGACGTCGGCAAAGTCGACGTTGATCAGGCCGGACTGGGTGATCAGGTCCGAGATGCCCTGCACCGCCTGGCGCAGCACGTCGTCGGAAGGCTTGAAGGCGTCCAGGATCGACATGGACTTGCCGGCGAGGCCCAAGAGCCGGTCGTTCGGGATCACGATCAGGGAGTCGACGTGCTTCTTCAGCTCCTTGATGCCGTCCTCGCCCTTGGCCAGGCGCTGCCTCCCCTCGCGGGTGAACGGCTTGGTGACGACGCCGACCACCAGGGCCCCGTGCTCCCGGGCGACTTCCGCGATCACCGGCGCGGCGCCGGTCCCGGTGCCGCCCCCCATCCCCGCGGCGATGAAGATCATGTCGGCGCCCTTGAGCGACTCGGCCAGCTTGTCCTTGTCCTCCTGGGCGGCCTCGCGGCCGACATTCGGGTTGGCTCCGGCCCCGAGCCCCTTGGTGAGCTGGGTTCCGATCTGTATTTTAACCGGGGATTTGGACATCCGCAGCGCCTGGGCATCCGTGTTGGCCACGATGAAATCGACCCCGGACACGCCGCTCGTTATCATGGTGTTCACGGCGTTGCCGCCGCTGCCACCTACCCCGATCACCTTTATCTTCGCACTCTGGTCGATATTCTCATCGAACTGAAACATGCCCACCCCCTTGTCGCGCCCCCCGGCGGTTGAATCACAAAATTAACCGTTTTTATACAGGTTTTATGTCATTATGGAAAGCTGAAAATGCGTCAAATGGCGTTTTTTTAAAAGAACTCGCCGAACCACTCCTTCATGCGCCGGCTCACCCTCCGGAACACCGTGTCGTCGCTTTGCGCGGTCGGGAATTCGTGCACCCCGACGTTCTTGCTGCCGTACACCACGAGCCCCACGCCGGTCGCGTAAACCGGCGAATTGACGACGTCTATCAGCCCGCCGATCCTCTGGGGCAGGCCGCGGCGCACCGGAAGGTTGAAGATTTGCTCGGCGAGCTCCGGCATCCCCTCCAAAATCGTGGAGCCGCCGGTGATGACGACGCCGGAGGCGATCAGGTCTTCCAGGCCGCTCTTCACGATCTCCCGGTTCACCAGGGTGAAGATCTCCTCGACGCGCGGCTCCAGGATCTCGCACAGGAGCTGGCGCGACAGGATGCGCGGCTTGCGCCCCCCCACGCTCGGCACCTCTATGGTCTCGTCCTTGCCGACCAGCGAGGAGAGGCAGCAGCCGTACTTCTGCTTGATGCGCTCGGCCTCCGCCATCGGCGTCCTGAGGCCGACGGCGATGTCGTTGGTCAGGTGGTTGCCGCCCAGGGAGAGCACGGAGGTGTGCTTGATGGCGCCGTCCACGAAGATGGCGATGTCCGTCGTGCCGCCGCCGATGTCCACCAGCGCGACGCCGAGCTCCTTCTCGTCGGCGGAGAGCACCGCCTCGGAGGAGGCGAGCTGCTCCAGCACGATGTCGGCGACCTCGAGCCCGGCCCGGTTGCAGGACTTGACGATGTTCTGGGCGCTCGCCACCGCGCCGGTCACGATGTGCACCTTCGCCTCCAGGCGCACCCCGCTCATGCCGAGCGGCTCGCGGATGCCGTCCTGGTCGTCGATGATGAATTCCTGGGGCAGGATGTGGATGACTTCGCGGTCCATCGGGATGGCGATCGCCTTGGCCGCCTCGATGACCCTTTTCACGTCCTCCGGGGAGACTTCCCGGTTCTTGATGGCGATGACCCCCTGGGAGTTGAAGCCCTTGATGTGCCCGCCGGCGATCCCCGCGTAGACCGATTTGATCTCGCAGCCGGCCATCAGCTCCGCCTCCTCGATCGCCTTCTTTATGGAAGCGACGGTGCTCTCGATGTTGATCACCACCCCTTTCCTGAGCCCCTTGGAGGGGCTGGTGCCGATCCCGACGATGTCGATCCCCTCCTCGGTCAGATTCCCCACGATGGCGCAGATTTTGGTCGTGCCGATGTCGAGCCCTACGATCAGATTATCCCTTTTACCGGACATGCTTCCCCCCTTAAGTGCTACACTTTTTTAACTATTATTTTGTCGCCGTAATCCAGGTCGATGTAATCGAGCGCCTGCATCTGGGGTTTCAGGTCGCGGTAGATGCCGCTCAGGCGCGCCAGCTTTTCGGCGAAGCCGCCGGTGCCGAGCTTTACCGGGATCCCCCCCTGCATGGTGAACAGGGTGAAGCCGTACCCCTTGTCGTAATGGATCTCCGAGACGTCCTCCAGGCCGAAGACGGTGCCGGCCTTCAGGCAGTCGATCAGCTGCAGCGCGCACTTGAGCGCCTCCTTGCAGCCGGCCGGGTCCTTTTCCAGGTCGGGCTCGTTGACCCCGGTGATGAGCGGGTAGTCGAGCCGGTCTCCCTCGGCCAGGGTCTTGAACAGCTCCCCCTTGGCGTCGAGGTAGTAGAGGCAGCCGACGTTGGCGACCGCCTTGGGCGAGCGCTCGGTGAGCGAGATGGAGAGCGTGTGCGGGAAGAAGCGCCGCACCTGGATCTGCTCGATCCAGGGGTTCTTGGCGAGCCCCTCCCCCACCTTCTTGAGTCTCAGCCCCAGCATGGAGTCGCCCGGCTTCACCCCGGCCAGCGCCACGATCTCCTCCCTGGTCAGCCGGGTGAGCGGCGAGACCTCGATGGTCTCCAGGCGCAAAAGCGTGGTGCGCGACACCACCCGGTACAGCTGCACTCCCCCAAAGCCGAGGACGCCGCAGAGCGCAGCCCCGCCTATCCCCCTGGAAAGCCAGGTGAGGATCGGGCGCCAGTTGACCGGCTTGCGCTTCTTGGGCGCCTTCTTCACCCGGTTCTGGGGAGCTTGGCGCTGTTTTTTGGGATGCAGATCGCGCATGGTTGACCGTTTGCCGTTGCCGGCCGATTGTTAGTTCTAATGTTTTAACTTATACGTTTTCACACTGTCAATCGCCCATTGCCGATTGTCAATTATTTTAAACTCATATCTTCAAGGAGGCCGTGAGCAGGATCCGCTCTATCAGCTGGTGGAAGTCTATTCCCGCGCCGCGCGCTATCTCGGGGAGCAGGCTTAGGTCCGTCATGCCGGGGAGCGTGTTCACCTCGAGGATGTAGCACTCTCCCCCCTTGGTCACCAGGAAGTCGACCCGGCTGTAGCTCTGGCACCCGAGCGACTTGTAGGCCAGTTCCCCGGCCCGCAGCAGCTGTGCGTAGAGGGGCGCCGGCAGCGGCGCCGGCATGATGTGGTCGGCCATGCCGGGGGTGTACTTCGCCTCGTAGTCGTAGAACTCCCCCTTGGGGACGATCTCGATGGCGCCCAGTGCCTCCCCGTCCAGGATGCCGACCTGGATCTCGCGACCGTCGATGAAGCGCTCCACCAGGACCTCGGAGTCGTAGCGGAAGGCCTCGGCGAGCGCCGCGTCGATGCTCCCCAGGTCCCGCACGATGCTGACCCCGACCGAGGACCCTTCCTGGGACGGCTTCACCACGACCGGCAGCGCGAAGCAGAGGGAGAGCGCTTCGCCCTGGCGCAGCACCTGGTACGGGGCGATGGTGAGTCCCGCCGAGCGGAACACGACCTTGGAGTAGACCTTGTTCATGGCGAGCGCGCTCGCCAGCACGCCGGAGCCGGTGTAGGGGATCCCCATCAGCTCCAGGAGCCCCTGCACGGAGCCGTCCTCGCCGAAGCGTCCGTGCAGCGCGATGAAGGCGACCTGCACCCCTTCGGCCGCGAGCCGCTGGGAGAGGTCGCGCCCGACGTCGATGCCGACCGCGTCGAAGCCCCCCGCCTGGAGTGCCGAGAGGACCGCGGCGCCGCTTTTCAGCGACACCTCGCGCTCCGCTGAAAGCCCGCCCATCAAGACCCCGATCTTCTTGGCTGCAAGTTCCTCTACTGTCATATAAATCCCTTTTCTGCGCGTCTAACCCGTTTGTCATTGCCGTCACCCCTTTGGCAAGGGGCTTGGGCCGTTCGGTCCCACCTGGGGAACCGGGGGGAAGCTGAACCTGGTGAAGCAGGGGGTATTCCCGCCGGCAGGGAGACCCCCCTGTCTCGCTGCGCGAGCCTTCCCCCCTACTGCGCAGGGGGGACACGGCGATAGTCCTTTCTCAAATCAACGGATCACCCTTCCCCGATGACGCGCACTTCCTCTTCCAGCTCCAGAGAGCTCGCCTCCAGCACCTTCACCTTCACCAGCGCGGCCAGGGCGAGGAAGTCGGTCGCCGTCGCCCCGCCCCGGTTCACCAGGAAGTTCGCATGCACCTCGGAAACCTGGGCTCCACCCACCTGCACCCCGCGCAGACCCGCCCCGTCGATCAGGCGCCAGGCCTGCTCCCCGGGAGGGTTCTTGAAAAAGGAGCCGGCATTGGGGAAGGCGACCCGCTGCGCCCCCCCCCGGTGCAACAGGTAGCCGGACATGCGCTCCTCGATGTCGCGCCGCTCCGCCTCCTCCAACTGCAGGCGCGCCGAGACGACGATCTCCCCGGGGAGCAGCTTCAGGTAGCGGTAGCCGAACTCCAGCTCCGCTCCCCCCCTGGTGACGGTCTCGCCGCCCCGCAGGGAGACCAGGCTCTCGACCCGCCCCAGCGTCTCGCTGCCGTGGGCGCCCGCGTTCATGGCGAGCGCGCCGCCGAAGCTCCCCGGTATGCCGCAGAGGAACTCGACGCCGCTCAGGCAGTTCTCCGCCGCCACCCGGCAGAGCATCCCGTTGTGCACCCCGGCGCCCACCTCCATCCGGGAGCCCGGCAGGGGCCTCAGGGTATCGAGGCGCCGCAGCGAGATCGCGCACCCCCGGAAGCCGCCGTCGCGCACCAGCAGGTTGTAGCCGCCGCCGATCACGAAGTAGGCGACCCCCGCGTCCTGCAGGGTCTGCAGCGCGCTCCTCAGGTCGTCCAGGTCGTCGGGCTCGATGTAGAGGTCGGCCGGGCCGCCGACCCGCAGCGAGGTGTGCGCGGCCATCGGCTCGTCCCCCCTCGCCTCGCCGCGCAGCTCGCGCGCCACCCTGTCCAGCGCCTCGCGCGGCAACCCTTCAGGCCTCGCCCAAGGCGGCCAGCCGCTTCAGCATCGCCTCGCCGACCTGCCAGACGCTTCCGGCGCCCAGCGTCAGCAGGATGTCGCCCGGCTGCAGCACCCGCTCCAGGTGCTCGTAGAGGATCTCGCGCTCGGAAATCCAGGTGACGTCCTTCTGGCCGTGCCTGCGGATGCGGCCGCCCAGGGCCTCCGAGCTGACCCCCTCGATGGGCGCCTCGCCAGCCGGATAGATGTCGGTCAGGATCAGGACGTCCGCGTCGTGGAACGCGGTGACGAACTCCTCGAAGAGCTCCTTGGTCCTCGTGTAGCGGTGCGGCTGGAACACCAGCACCAGCCTGCGGTCCCAGCCTGCCTTGGCGGCGGCGAGCACCGCCCGCACCTCCGTCGGGTGGTGGCCGTAGTCGTCCACCACCATGATCCCGTTGACCTCCCCCTTCATCTGGAAGCGTCGCCCCACCCCGCCGAAGGCGGCGAAGCCGTCGCGGATGGTCTCGAAGGGTACGTTCAGCTCCATGGCGACCGCGATCGCCGCCAGGGCGTTCAGCACGTTGTGGGCGCCCGGCATGGAGAAGGTGATCTCGCCCAGGCGGATTCCCTTGTGGTGCGCCACGAAGCTCGTGTTGAAGCCGGAGAGCCGCACCTCCGTGGCCCGGAAGTCCGCCTGGGCCGACAGGCCGTAGCTGGTGAACCGCTTCTTCACCCGGGGCAGAATCTCGGCCACGTTCGGGTTGTCCAGGCAGAGCACGGCCAGGCCGTAGAAGGGGACCTTGTTGATGAACTCGACGAAGGTGTCCTTGATCTCCTCGATGCCGCTGTAGAAGTCGAGGTGGTCCGCGTCGATGTTGGTGACGACCGCGATGGTCGGGGAAAGGAGCAGGAAGGAGCCGTCCGACTCGTCCGCCTCCGCCACCAGGAACTGCCCCTGGCCGAGCCTCGCGTTGGTGCCGATCGAGTTGAGCCTGCCGCCGATGACGATGGTCGGGTCGATGCCGCCCTTGGAGAGCAGCGTCGCCACCATGGAGGTGGTGGTCGTCTTGCCGTGGGTGCCGGCGACCGCGATGCCATACTTCATGCGCATCAGCTCCGCCAGCATCTCCGCCCTCGGTATGACCGGGATCAGGTGCAGGTGCGCCTCCACGACCTCCGGGTTGTCGTCGTGCACCGCGGAGGAGATGACCACGACGTCGGCGTTGGCCACGTTCTCCCTGGCATGGCCGAAGAAGATCTCCCCGCCCAGCCCGGCGAGCCGCTCGGTGATCTCCGAGGCGCGCAGGTCCGAGCCGGACACCTTGTACCCCAGGTTCAAGAGCACCTCGGCGATGCCGCTCATCCCTATGCCGCCGATGCCGACGAAATGTATCCGCTCTATCTTTCCGTACACTGTTGCTCCCTTTGGTCGCAGTTTGAGGTTTTCGCTCGCTGCCGCTCGCAGGTTAAGGTTGAGATCGGTTGTGGCACAGGTCACTGTTTTCGCCCGTCAGGGCGCGCAGCCAGAGGTTCAGAAAACTTCCTCGACCTTAACCTAAACCTTGACCTGATTTTCCAACATGGCCGAGACGATCGCCTGGGCCGCGTCGAGCTGCGCCAGGCTCCGGGCGTTCTTCTCTGCCCGCGCCAGCTGCTCCGGGTGCTCCATCAGATCCAGGATCTTCCCCGCCAGGAGCTCGCCGCTTAGGTCCTCCTCCAGTATCATGAAGCCGGCGTCCCTCGCCAAGAGCGATTCGGCGTTCTTTCTCTGGTGGTCGTCCGCTGCGTACGGGAAGGGGATGAAGATGCACCCCTTGCCGCAGGCGGTCACCTCGGCGATGGTGGTCGCTCCCGCCCGGCAGACCACCAGGTCCGCCCCCGCGTAGGCCGCCGACATGTTGTCGATGAAGCTGGAGACGACCGCCTGGAAGCCGAGGGCCCGGTAGCCGTCCCGCACCTCCGCCAGGTCCTTCTCGCCGGTCTGGTGGGTGACCCGCAGCCGCTCCTTCACCTTCATGAGGAAGGGGAGCGCCTCCATGAGCGCCGTGTTGATCCGGTGGGCGCCGGCGGAACCGCCGAACACCAGCACGCTGAAGCTGTCCCCCACGGAGCGCTGGCGCTCCTGGAACCCCCAGAGAATCTCCTTGCGGATCGGGTTGCCGGTCATCAGGGTGATCTTCTCCGGGAAGGCCCCGGCCGCCTCCTGCATGGAGATGAAGACCCGGTCCACGAAGCGCCCCAGCACCTTGTTGGCGAGCCCGGGGGCCGCGTTTTGCTCGTGGATGAAGCGCCGGATCCCCATGCCGCGCGCGGCGAGCACCAGCGGCGCCGAGGCGTAGCCACCCACGCCGAGCACCAGGTCGGGGCGGAACTCCTTCAGGATCTTGCGCGACTGGGCGTAGCCGTACAGGAGCCTGCCGGCCCCCAGAAGCTTCTTGGCGGTGCCGAGCCCCTTCATGCCGCTCGCCGAAATGAGCGCCAGCGGGTAGCCGAGCTTGGGGAGCAGGCGGGCCTCGATGCCGTGGCTGGTCCCGACGAAGAGCACCTCGTTGGCGGGGTTCAGCGCCAGGAACTCCTCGGCGACCGCAATCCCCGGGAAAAGATGCCCCCCGGTCCCGCCTCCCGCGATGATGAGTCTCATGTCGTCACCCTCATCTTGGTGGAAACGTTCAGCAGGATCCCGATGGCGCAGAGCGAGATGATCAGCGAGCTGCCGCCGTAGCTCAGGAAGGGGAGCGCGAGCCCCTTGGTCGGGAGCATCCCGGTCACCACCGCCATGTTGATGAACGCCTCCAGCCCGATCAGCACCGCGATGCCGAAGGCGAGGAAGCGCCCGAAGTTGTCCTCGGCCGCGATCGCCACCCTGATGCAGCGCTGCACCAGCAGGAGGAACATGGAGGCGATCACGATCACCCCGAGGAAGCCGAGCTCCTCGCCGCAGACGGAGAGGATGAAGTCCGTGTGGGCCTCCGGGAGGTAGAAGAGCTTCTGCTTGCCCTCGCCCAGCCCCTGCCCGAAGATCCCGCCGGTACCCAGGGCGAGCCAGGACTGGATGATCTGGAAGCCGGCGTCGGTCGGGTCCTGCCAGGGGTCGAGGAAGGCGGTGATGCGCCGCATCCGGTAGGCCTCGGCGACCACCAGGTAGACCGCCCCGGGGAGCGCCACCAGCCCCATGCCGAGGATGTACTGCACCCGGGTCCCGGCGGCGAACAGCATGACGACGGCGACGGTGAACATGGTGAGGGCCGCCCCCATGTCGTGCTGCTTCAGGAGGACCGCGATGAAGACCCCGAGGATCAGCAGGTAGGGGAAGAAGCCGGACATGAACTGCCGAAGCTTGTCCTGGCGCTTGTCCAGGGAATAGGCCATGTAGATGATGAGCGCCACCTTGGCGAGTTCCGAGGGCTGGAAGTTGAAGCCCGGCAGCCGGATCCAGCGCGACGCCCCCTTGGCGGAGCCGCCGATGCCGGGCATGAACACCAGCAAAAGCAGGAAGAAGCAGGTGAAAAAGAGCGGCACGGCCCATTTTTTCCAGGCGTGGTAGTCGATCTGCATGCCGATCGCCATCCCCGCGAAACCGAGCAGGGCGAAGAGCGACTGGCGCTTGAGGAAGTAGAAGCCGTCGTGGTACTTCTTGGCCGCCATCACGGAGGACGCGGAGTAGACCATGACCACACCGAAGCAGGTGAGGATCACCGCCATCATGAGGACTATGAAGTCGAACCCCTCAACCCGTTTCACGCCGACCCCTTGGGCAGCAACGCCCGCACGAGAGCCTTGAAGCGCTCGGCGCGCTCCAGGTAGTCTTTGAACATGTCGAAGCTGGAGCAGGCGGGGGAGAAGAGCACGGTCCCGCCGGGGCTCGTGAGCCTGTGGGCCAGCGCGACCGCCTCCTCGAGGCTCCCCGCCAGGTGGGTGTCGGTGAGCGCGCCCAGGGCATCCTTGATCCGGAAGCGCGCCTCGCCGATCAGGATCAGGTGGCTCACCCGCCCGGCGACCAGCGGCGCGAGCGGCTCGTAGGAGCCACCCTTGTCCTTGCCGCCGGCGATCAGGGTGATGTTGGCGTCGAAGCTCTCCAGCGACTTCACCACGCTCCCCACGTTGGTCCCCTTGCTGTCCTCGTAATAGCCGACCCCGTTTATCTCCTGAACGAACTCCATGCGGTGCGGCAGCCCCTTGAAGGAGCTCACCGCCCGGAAGGCGCAGTCGCCGTCGCAGCGCAGCAGCAGGGCCGCGGCGAGGCTCGCCATGATGTTGTCGAGGTTGTGCACCCCCTTGAGGCGAAACCCCTCGGTGCCGAAGCGCAGCAGCTTCCCCCCGTGGGCGAAGGTGATGAAGCCGTCCTTGTAGCTGATCCCCTCGGAAAGCTCCTGCAGCCGGCTCATCGGGAAGACGCGGGCCTTCAGTTTCCCGGCGCAGGCCGCGACCAGGGGGTCGTCCAGGTTCAGGACCGCGAAGTCCTCAGCGGTCTGGTTCTCGAAGATGCGCAGCTTGGCGTCGACGTACTCCTGGAAGCTCTCGTAGCGGTCCAGGTGGTCCTCGGTCAGGTTCAGGAGCACCGCCACGGTCGGCCGGAAGCTTTCCACCCCCTCCAGCTGGAAGGAGGAGAGCTCGACCACGACCCGCTGCACGCTCTCGCCGGATGAGGCCAGCTCGATCAGGGGACGCCCGATGTTCCCCCCCACGAAGGTCTCGAAGCCGCAGGCCCGGAAGATCTCCCCGGTCAGCGTCGTCGTGGTGGTCTTGCCGTTGGTGCCGGTGATGGCGATCATCGGGGCGTCGATGAACCAGGAGGCGAGTTCCACCTCGCTCACCACGCGGCGCCTCTGGGAGCGAGCCATGGCGAGCGGCTTGATGTCCATCGGCACGCCGGGGCTCACCACGATCAGGTCCGCCATCAGGAAGCTGTGCGGCACATGGCGCCCCAGCTCGAAGTTGATCGGAAGGTCGGCAAGCTCCGCCAGGGGCTCCGAGAGCTTCTCCTCCTCGCGCAGGTCCGTAACGGTCACCTGTGCCCCGCGCTCCACCAGGAAGCGGGCCACCGCCACCCCCGTGCGGGCAAGCCCCACGACCAGTATCTTTTTGTTGGTAAGTTCCATGCCCTTCCTTCGTGTGAAAGCTTTTTCTGACCGATGTCGACGGCCGTCCCGGCAGGTTGCCCGAAACCGCACCATACTACCCGAAAAACGATCCCTTGTGGCAAAAAATGCCCTTGTTTTTCCAGCGCGGGACGCTGGTGTCGCCCCTGGTCCGCGCGCCCCGCCGGCGTCCCCTCCGGGACGCGCCCGGGGTGCGGGGGCGAGGGGACGGGGCATGAGTTCCCCCGTCAGCGCATCTTCAGCGTGGAGATCGCCACCAGCGCGAGGATGATGGTGATGATCCAGAACCGGACGATGATCTTCGGCTCCGCCACCCCCTTCAGCTCGAAGTGGTGGTGGATGGGGGCCATCCGGAAGATCCGCTTGCCCCGGTACTTGTAGGAGCCGACCTGGAAGATCACCGAGAGCGCCTCCACCACGAAGACCCCCCCGACGATGACCAGCAGGATCTCCTGCTTGGTGAGCACGGCGAGCGTGCCGAGCCCGCCACCCAGGGAGAGCGAGCCGACGTCGCCCATGAACACCTCGGCCGGGTAGGAGTTGTACCAGAGGAATCCGAGGCCGGCGCCCACCATCGCCCCGCACAGCACGGCCAGCTCCCCCGAGCCCGGCACGTAGGGTATCGCCAGGTACCCGGAGAGCCTCGCGTTGCCGGCGATGTAGCTGAAGAGCAGGTAGGTCCCCGCGTTGATGGCGACCGGACCTATGGCGAGCCCGTCCAGACCGTCGGTCAGGTTCACCGCGTTGCTCGCCCCCACGATGACCAGGGTCACGAACGGGATGAACAGCAGCCCCAGTTCCGGGTGCAGCCGCTTGAAGAAGGGGAAGTAGAGCTCCGTCGAGAAACCGGGGAGGTTGTAGAGCACGGCCCCGACCGCGCCGCCCAAGAGGATCTGCCAGAACATCTTCTGCCGGGGGGAGAGCCCCTTAGGGTTCTTCTCCACGACCTTCTTGTAGTCGTCCACGAAGCCGAGCACCCCGTACCCCACGATGATGAACAGGGTGAGCCAGATGAAGGCGTTCTTCAGGTCCGCCCAGAGCAGGGTCGGCAGCACGATGCAGACCAGGATCAGCACCCCGCCCATGGTCGGGGTCCCCTGCTTCTTCAGGTGCGACTCCGGGCCGTCGGTGCGGATCACCTGGCGCGCCTGCAGCCCCTCCAGTTTCCTGATCACCCAGGGCCCCACGATGAAGGAGAGCACCAGCGCCGTGATCATGGCGTAGATGGTCCGGAAGGTCAGGTACTTGAAGACGTTGAAGAGCTTGTAGCTCGAGGCGAGCGGAAAGAGCAGATGGTAGAGCATCAGGCGTTCCCCCCCCGGGCCGGAGCCGCCAGGGCGCCCCGCATGGCCTGCGCCACCCGTTCCATGCGCATGCCGCGCGACCCCTTCACCAGCACGCAGTCGCCGGGTTGCACCCAGGCCAAAAGGTCACGCGCGATCTCGTCGTGGTCGGCGGCCACCAGGACCGCTTCCGGGGCAAGCCCCGCCTCCCGTGCCCCCCGGGCCACCAGTTCGGCCAGCTCCCCCAGCAGGTAGAGACGCTCGACGCATCCCGCCGCCAGGCGCCCGAGGGCGCCGTGGGCCTCCTCGGCCCCGGAGCCGAGCTCAAGCATGTCGCCCAGCACCGCGGCGGCGCGCCCCTCCTCGCGGACCTCCTGCAGCGTCCCGAGGGCCGCGGCCATGGAGGCGGGGTTCGCGTTGTAGCTGTCGTCGATCAGCACGACGCCGGAGAGTTCCTCCAGCTGGAACCTCTTGTCGTAGGGGATGAACTCCTCCAGCCCGAGCCGGATCAGCTCGCCCGACACCCCGAGGGCGTGGGCGGCGGCGGCAGCCGCCAGGGCGTTGTAGATGTTGTGGCGCCCGAAGGCGCTCAGCAGCACCGGCTGCTCCTCGCCCGGCAGGCGCAGGGTGAAGCTCTCACCCTTCTTGCCGAGGGTCTTGATGGAGGCGCTGCTCACCTCCGCCCCCCTGAGTCCGAAGGTGAGGCGGTTCACGAAGGCTGCGGTCGGGCACTTGGAGACCAGCGGGTCGTCCACGTTGTAGACCGCCCAGCCGCCGGGAGGCAGGCGCAGGAAGAGTTCCCCCTTGGCGCGCGCCACCCCCTCGACGCTTCCCAACAGTTCCAGGTGCGCCGGGAAGGCGTTGGTGATGACCCCGAGGTCGGGGCCGGCGATCTCGGCGAGCCGGTCGATCTCCCCGAAGTCGCTCATGCCGAGCTCCAGCACCGCCCAGCGCTCCTTGCCGGTCAGCCTCAGCAGCGTGAGCGGCAGGCCGATCAGGTTGTTCAGGTTCCCCTCGGTCTTGAGGCCCGGGCCGGTCTGGGTCAGGATGCGCGCCAGCATCTCCTTGGTGGTCGTCTTGCCGTTGGAACCGGTGATGGCGACCACCTTGATCTTGAAGCGACGGCGGTGCCAGGCGGCCAGGTCGCCCAGCGCCCGCAGCGTGTCGGGCACGACGACGGCGCAGCTCCCCTCGGGAATCCCCTGCGCGGAGTGCCAGGCCTGGTCCACCAGGAAGATCCCGACGCCCCGCTGCGCCGCGGCGGCCAGGAAATCATGGCCGTCAAAGCGCTCCCCCCTGAGGGCGACGAACAGCTCGCCCCGGGCCACCGCGCGCGAGTCCGTGGAGACCCCGGACGCCAGCGCTCCGGGCTCGCCTGTCATGCTGCCGCCGGTCGCCTCGGCTATCTCTTTCAGGGTAAATGTGGCCATTGCTCTCTTCACCTGCTTTGTGTTGGTCGGCTGCTTTGCGTTGGTCGGCTGCCGTGCGTTTTTCCTGAGCCGGGGCGGGCCGAAACGGCCGACCGGTCCATGGTCACGCGCTCTTTACCAGAGCGAGCGCCTTGGCGGCCTCTTCGCGGTCGTCGAAGTGGAACTTCTGGGTCCCGACGATCTGGTAGTCCTCGTGCCCCTTGCCCGCCAGCACCACGATGTCGCCCGGACGCGCTGCCAGGATCGCCACCCGCACCGCTTCGCGCCGCGACTCGATGGCCGCGAACCCCTTTTCCCCAAAGCCCGCCGCCAGCTCTTCCTGGCTGTACTCCCGAAGCCCCAGCGGCGCGATGCCGGCCCGCACGTCCTCCAGGATCGCCAGCGGCTCCTCGGTGCGCGGGTTGTCGGAGGTGAGGATCGCCAGGTCGCTGTAGCGCGCCGCGATCTCGCCCATGACCGGGCGCTTCCCCTTGTCGCGGTCGCCGCCGCAGCCAAAGAGCGTGATGATGCGGGCCGTCTTCAGCTCGGAGACCGTCGCCAGCACGTTTTCCAGGGCGTCGCCGGTGTGGGCGTAGTCGACCAGCACCGTGATCCCCGTGCCGTTCTCCACCCGCTCCACACGCCCGGGGACCTTCTTGTGCCCCTCGATGCCGGCGCGGATCGCGGCGTCGGGGAGTCCCAGGGCGAGGCCGGCGGTCACGGCGGCCATGATGTTGTACAGGTTGAAGCGCCCCAGCAGGTCGGAGTCCAGGGTCAGCTCGCCGCGCGGGGTGCGCAGCCGGCAGCTGATGCCGTGCACGGAGAAATCGACCTGCGCGACGGTGACGTCCGCCTCCCCCGCCATCGCGTAGCTCAGCACCGGGCAGCTGGCCGCGGCCTTGATCCTCGGCCCGTAAGGGTCGTCCAGGTTCACCACGGCGCGCCGGGTCGGCTTGCGCTCGTCCGGGACCGAGAGGTCGCTGAAGAGGCGCAGCTTGCTGGCGAAATAGGACTCCATGTCCAGGTGGTAGTCGAGGTGGTCGCGGGTCAGGTTGGTGAAGACGGCGACGTCGAAGAGGCAGCCGTCGACCCGGCGCTGCTCCAGGCTGTGCGAGGAGACCTCCATGACCACGCTGCGCGCCCCCAGGTCGACCAGCTCCCGCAGGGTCCCCTGCAGGTCGACCGACTCCGGGGTCGTGTTGGGCGCCGGCAGGCAGACCGCGCCGAAGCGGTAGCTTATGGTGCCGAGCACGGCGGCGGGAAGCCCCGCCTTTTCCAGGATCCCCTCCACCAGGTAGCTGGTCGTCGTCTTGCCGTTGGTCCCGGTGATGCCGACGGTCGGCACCCCCGCGGTCGGGGTCCCGTAGAAGCTCGCGGCCAGGAGCGACATGGCGCGCCGGGCGTCCGGCACCAGCACGGAGCTCGCCCCGGCAACGGCGCAGGGGCGGTCCGCAACGACTGCGACCGCCCCTCCCTTGACCGCGGCTTCCAGAAACTGGCAACCGTCGCTTTTCACCCCGTGCAGGCCGAAGAAGAGCCCGCCGGGCCTGACGGAGCGCGAGTCGTAATAAAGGCCCGTTATCTCGACCTCGCTCTCCCCGGTCACCCGGGCCTCTTCGAGACAGCTCAACAGTTGCGCGAGTTTCATGCTACCTCCGTGCTTCAAGCGGACGGGACGAACCTGACCCATACCTGGTCCTGCGTGTTGATCCGGCTTCCCGGCGGCGGGTTCTGCTCGACGGCCCTGCCGCTACCCTGCAGTTTAACATTGAGCCCGCGCTTTTCCATGACCCTCAGCACCTGCCTCATGCTCATACCCCGGAAATTCGGCATGCTCCCCGCCTCGCTCCCCTGGACGTCCCCCCCCTCGACCGCCTCCGGCCCGGGCTGCGGCTCGCTCTTGGCCAGCACCGGCTCGGCCTTCCTCTTGACCGTCTTGTCGGTCGGCACCTTCAGGTAGCAGAGGGTCTGCTGGGCGATGGCGCTGAAGGCGGGCGCCGCGACCACCCCGCCGTAGGGACTCGTGGTCGGCTCGTCGACCACCACCAGGATGGTGAGCCGGGGCTTGTCCAGCGGGACGAAGCCGACGAAGGAGGCGGTGCGCTTCTTCGCCGAGTAGCCGCGGGTGGCCGGATCGACCTTCTGCGCGGTGCCGGTCTTCCCCGCCACCCGGTAGCCGTCGACCGCCGCGGAGGTCCCGGTCCCCCCCTCGTTCACCACCCCCTCCAGCATGCCGGCCACCGTGTGCGCGGTCTGGGGCGAGACCACCCGGCGCCTCACCTGCGGGCCGAACTGCTGCAGCACGGTCCCGTTGTCGTCGGCGACGTGGTCCACCAGGTACGGCTTCATCAGGTTGCCGCCGTTGGCGACGGCGGAGACCGCCGTGGCGATCTGCAGGGCGGTCGCGGTGACACCCTGGCCGAAGGAGATGGTGGCGAGGTCGATGCCGTACCACTTGGCCTGCTGCCGCAGCATGCCTCCCGCCTCCCCGGGGAGGTCGATGTCGCTCTTCTCCCCGATTCCGAAACCGGTCAGCCCCGCGTAGAGCCGCTCCGAGCCGAGGCGGCTGCCGATCTTGGCGGCGCCGATGTTGCTGGAGAACTTGAGTATCTCCGGCACGGTCAGGGTCCCGTAGTGATGGGTGTCGTGGATGGTCCTGCCGGAGAAGCTGTAGCTGCCGTTCTCGCAGTTGAAGCTGTCGCCGGCCCTGATCACGTGGTCTTCCAGCGCCGTCGCCACCAGGAGGATCTTGAAGGTGGAGCCGGGCTCGAAGCTGTCCGAAATGGCGCGGTTTCTGAGCGCACCGGGCCCGTACTTGAAGTAGCTGTTCGGGTTGAAGGTCGGGTAGTTGGCCATCGCCAGCACCCGGCCTGTGTCGGGCTCCATGACGATGGCGATCCCCCCCTTGGCGCCGTTTTTCTGCACCGCCAGGGCCAGTTCCTTCTCCGCGATGTACTGCACGTTCTTGTCCAGGGTCAGGACGACGTTGTTCCCCTTGGTGCCGCTCTTCCCCTCGCTCCCCTTCTTCTGGTCGATGTCGCGCCCCAGGGCGTCGCGCTCGGTCACCAGGAAGCCGGTGTTGCCCAGGATGGTGGAGTCGTACCTCTTCTCCACCCCCTCGAGCCCCCCGGGGTCGGTGCCGGTGAAGCCGATCACGTGAGCCGCGACCTCGGAATTGGGGTAGAAGCGCTTGCTCTCCTTGACGAAACCGATGCCGTCCAGGTCGAGAGCGCGGATCTTCCCGGCGAGCTCGGGCGAGATCCGGCGCGACAGCCAGACGAAGTTGCGGCTCGCCTTGAGCTTATCCTGCAGCTCGCCAGCACTCACGCCCAGGAGCGGGGCCAGCTTGGCCGCCGCGTCCGGCAGGCTCTCCAGGTTGCGGGTCTCCGCGTAGCAGGAGTCCATCTCCAGGGAAACGGCGAGCGGCGCGTTGTGCTGGTCGTAGATCGCCCCCCTGCCCGGGGTGAGGGCCACGATCCTTTGGTGCTGCTTCTCGGCGAGCTTCACCAGGCGGTCCTTCTGCAGCACCTGGAGGTAGAAGGCGCGCCCGGCGGTGAGCACGAACACCACGGCGAACAGGGCGGCGACGAAGCGCATCCGTACCCTGGCCCATTTCTCCCGCTTCTCTATCACTTGACCAGAACCACCTGCTGGTCCGTCGGGAGCGTCATGCCGAGCTCCCCCTTGGCGAGCGCCTCGATCCGGGCCGGAGCCTTCAGGGAGGCGACCTCGACCTTCAGGCGCTTGTTCTCCTGCTGCTCGTCCTTGAAGAGCCTGGACGCCTCCGAGATTCTCAGGTTCAGGTCGATCACCTCGACCCGGGACCAGACGTGAAAGATGGAGACCAGCGTCAGGAGCACCATGACCCCCGTCAGGTAGGGGAAGGAGTTCCAGCTCTCCCGTGCGGCCGCGCCGGTGCGCGCCGGTGCGGCGACCTTGTCGTAGGCAACCTTGCTATGTCCCATGATCGACCTCATCTCGAAATGATCCTTTCCACGACCCGCAGCCGTGCGCTACGGGAACGCGGGTTCCCGGCCACTTCCTCGTCACCCGCGCGCAGCGGCTTGCCGGTCAGCACCTTGAACTGGGGGACCCGTCCGCAGACGCAGCCCGGCAGCCCCTTGGGGCAGGTGCAGCCCAGCGCCGCGGCGCGAAAACCCTGCTTGACGATCCTGTCCTCCAGCGAGTGGAAGGAGATCACCGCGCCGCGCCCCCCCGGCTTCAGGAGCGCCAGCAGGTCGGCGAGCCCGTCTTCCAGACTTTTCAGCTCCTGGTTCACCGCGATCCGCAACCCCTGGAAGGTCCTGGTGGCCGGGTGCAGACGCTCCTCCCACTTGGCCTTCGGGATGGCCCCCTTGATCAGGTCGACGAGCTGCAGGGTCGTCGTTATCGGCTGCTCGTCCCGGGCGGCCGCGATGAAGGAGGCCACCCGCTTGGCCCAGCGCTCCTCGCCGTACTCCGAGATGATCCGGAAGAGCTCCGCCTCCGGGAGCGTGTTCACCAGGTCGGCGGCGCTGGGGCCCGAGGAGCGGTCCATGCGCATGTCCAGGGGGGCGTCGTGCAGGAAGCTGAAGCCGCGCTCCCCCTTGTCCAGCTGGTGCGAGGAGACACCCAGGTCCAGCACGAAGCCGTCGATGGCCGCCACCCCGATTTCCGCCAGGGAGCCCTTGGCTTCGCAGAAGTTCCTCTGGAACAGGCGCACCCGGCTCCCGAACGGGGCGAGCCGCTCCCGGGCGACCGCCATCGCCTCGGCGTCCCGGTCGAAGCCTATCAGGACGCCGTCCGGCGCGCTCGCCTCCAGGATCAGCCCGGCGTGCCCGGCCCCCCCGAGGGTGCCGTCCAGGTAGACCCCGCCCGCGCGCGGCGCCAGCGACGCCAGCAGCTGGTCCGGCAGCACCGATATGTGGTGGAAGTCCTCCATCTAGAGCCCCAGTCCCGCAAGCGCGGGGGAATCGATCGGGAAGTTCTGCTCGTCCTGCTCGCACACCTTGGCCCAGATCGCCTGGCTGTAGATGTCGATCTTGGTCTGCATGCCGACGAAGTGGATCTCCCGCTCCAAGAGCGCGCTCTTCCTGAGGTCGTTGGGCACCAGGAGCCGCCCCAGCTTGTCCGCCACGCACTCGACCGCCGGCACCAGGACGGTGCGCTTGACGGCGGCCAGCTCCGCGAGGCTCAGCCCCAGGCCGACTCCGGACTGCAGCTGCTGCTCCAGCGCCAGAAACTTCTGGTACGGGTAGATCACCAGGCCGTAGCCGAACTCGCCGCCACCCAGCCGGACCGGGCTCGATTTGGTGAGGAAAAAACGCTCGTCGCCGAAGCTGTCGACCAGAACCTCGCGGAATTTCGCGGGAATGCTGGTGCGCCCCTTCGCGTCGATATTCGTCTCGAATTTCCCTCTGAACATGGCCACCCCGGCACTTCTTGGCACTTCATACCACTTTATACCACTTTGCGCACGAACTATACGGTAGGGTAGCCATGATGTCAAGCCTAATTTGCCGGCAAAAAGGGAATTTTTTGGAGGTTTTCCAAGGGGTTAACGGGTGGAAAGCGGGGGTCTTCGGGGGTGCCTGGAGCGGAGCGGTTCGGGGGTGCCGGGAGAGCCGATCAATTGGGGAATCATTCCGGCAAGTTAAAATCGTCAAACCGGGTGACAACCAGGCGGAGGGAGCTCCTCCGCCCGGCGCGTCACGGTTTCTTCCTGTCGAAGAGGGAGACCACGTTCCCTCCCTTCTTGGAGGCGGCCCCCTTGCCGACGGAGCTGAGCGGCTTGTTGGGCGGCTCGGGCGAGACGACCTTCTCAAGCATGATGGGGGTCTCGCCCATGGTGAAGGGGGCCCCGTTCACCTGGCTCTCGTCCAGGATCCAGGTGTAGACCTGCAGCGGCACGGTCAGGACCAGGAGCTTCACCTTCCACCAGCCGGGCTTCACGTCCGGGAGGATCTCCTCTATCCTGGCATAGAAGGCCGGCTTATTGTCGATGTGCGCGAGCACGAGGTCGTGAATGGTGGCCATGTTGGTTCCTCCGGGTTGTTGCCTGTTACCTGGGCTGCGGGGGAAGCTCCGCGAGGAGCGCCCCGTACATCGTTTGTTCCGGGAAGAGGGACCGGATCTCCCGGTAGCCGAGCCTGAGCTCCCGCTCCAGCCGGTAGAACCTGGCGAGGTCCCCCTCCGGGAGGAGGTCCTCGATCAGCTCGCAGTTGAAGGTGATGCAGTTGAAGGGGCGGTAGGCCGGCGGGATCAGACACCCCTGCGGCCCGAGGTTGGGGCAGAGCCCGTTGTCGAAGAGCGGCGCGAAGAGGGGCTCCTCGTCCGCGAGGTAGACCAGCAGGTCGGCCTTGGTGAAGTGGTACTTCCCCGCCACGCAGCACTCCCCGCCGCAGCCGGCGCAGTGCGCCGCCGCGTCGACCCGCGCCACCAGCTCCTGCATGGCGCACTTTTTCCCCTTGAGTTCGGCCGTAAGCCGCCGGAGCCTGGCGCGCAACGGCTCCTGCGCCGCGCAAAAGGCGTCCGTGACCAGGCGGATTCCCGCGCGCCACTGCTCTTCGAAATCGTCGCTGCCAGCCATCCGCATCCCGCCCCCTGCGGCGCAAAAAAGCCATCCAGGCTTTGACCTTAGCCTACATGGCAATTCCGCTGTTTCCCAAGCAAAGCGGCCTTCCGGTGCAAAGTCCCGGACGCCATCTCGCAAGGCGGGCCCGCGGGCCCGGCCCTGCCGGCAACCGCCTGCCTATGTCGTGCTAACCTGCAAAAAAATTGGCCGAAGCAGCCCGTAAGCCGGGTTCTGTTCCCGCAGCCGGTTACCCGGATGCGGGCGATGGTCATTCATCTAGGAGCGCCGTTACCGGCGCACTCGAGCAACCAACCCGGAAGCACGGACGGGCCGTCCTTAACGCTTCCCTATTTGGTCTTGCTCCTGGTGGGGTTTACCTGGCATCCGGCGTCACCGCCGGACCCGGTGAGCTCTTACCTCACCCTTTCACCCTTACCCGCCGAGGCGGGCGGACTTCTCTCTGTGGCACTTTCCCTGGGGTCACCCCCGCTGGACGTTATCCAGCACCATGCCCTCTGGAGCCCGGACTTTCCTCCCCCCGTGAGGGCGGCGGCCATCTGGTCTGCTTCGGCCAAACTGTGGAACGGAGAGCAGTTCTACGTTCTACGTGCTACGTTCACGTCCTGCGTCCTGTGTGCCAGGCGCGCAACCGGGCCACGGGCCGGCGTTGCCAACCAGGAGCATGGAACGAACGTCGAACGGGTCCCCTACCCTTCCTGCCGCATGACGAGGATGCGCTGGCAGTGCGGGCAGGTGATCACGTCGTCGGCCCGGAACAGCGTGTTGTACAGCTGCGGCGGCAGATGCATGTTGCACCCCATGCAGTTGCCTTCCTTCGCCTCGACGACCGCCACCCCCTTGCGCTGGTCGCGCAGCCGCGCATAGCGCTTCATGACGGAGGCGGGGAGCCCCTTGACGGTCTCCTCGCGCGCCGCCGCGTCGGCGGCGATCCCGGCTTCCAGGCTTGCCACCCGCTGCTGCACCTCGCCCTGCTGGGCCGCGACGTTGGCCTCCAGCTCGGCCAAATCCGCCTGCTTCTTGGCGATGTCCCCGGTGAGCTCCTCCAGCGCGTTGATCTTCTGCAGGATCTGGTCCTCCAGTTCCGCGATCAGCTTCTTGGCACCGGAAATCTCCTTGGAGACGGCCTGGTACTCCTTCTGGGTCTTGATCTCCTTCAGGTGAGACTCGCTCCTGACGATGTTCTCGCTTTCGGCGGCGAGGCTCGCCTCCAGCCCGCCCTTCTCGGCGTCCAACGCAGCAGCCTCCTCGCGGCGCGCCGCGATCTTCTCGCGCGCCTCGGCAAGCCTCGACTCCAGGGCCTGGGCCTCGGCAAGCAGCTGCCCCTTTTCACCGTCCAGACCGTCAATCCGCAGGTCGATCTCCTGCAACTCGTATAACGAATTCAAGTTGTTACGCAAAATCTGCCTCCCCAGCACCTTTTAGTATGCACACAACGAACGTAAACCCTCACCAGAAGCTGAAAGGCTCCCGTTCTCCCTGGTACGCCACAACTTCCGTCTCGAACTTCTTAGCCGCCAGCGCGCGCCTGAGCGCGTCCGCGAGCCCCGGCACCATGGGCCACTCCGTGGCGAAGTGCCCCGCATCCAGCAGCGCGATCCCGAGCGCCTCGGCCTCCCGCGCCTCGTGGTACTTCACGTCTCCGGTCACCAGCAGGTCCGCCCCCTTGCGGGCCGCCTCGTGCAGCAGCGAGGCGCCGGATCCGCCGCACAGGGCGACCTTTTTCACCTGCCGCCCGGGCTCTCCCACCAGGCGCACGCCGCTTGCCGCCAGGGACGCCTTGACCTGCAGGGCGAACGCGCCGGCGCTGGTCGCCTCGGCGAGCACCCCGATCCGACCCAGCCCCCGGGGCGCCCCCTGGTTCACCAGGGGGTACAGGTCGAAGGCGGGCTCCTCGTAGGGGTGGGCACCCTTCAGTGCCGCCAGCGCGGCGCTCAGCCGCCCCTTAGTGACCATAAGCTCCAGGCGGCTCTCTGGTTCCTGCTGCGGACGCCCGACCTGCCCCGCGTAGGGGTGCGCGCCGGGCTGCGGGGTGAACCTGCCGAGCCCCTCCACCTGGAAGGAGCAGTCCCGGTAGTTGCCCAAGTCGGGCGAGAACGGGGCCAGCGCCTCCAGCAGCCACGCCTCGGACCCCTGCGGGACGAACACCACGAGCTTCAGAAGCTCCTCGGCGCCGGTGATCCTGAGCGGCAGCGCCCCCTGGACCCCCAACCGCTCGGCCAGGAGGTCGTTGACCCCACCCTGGGCGATGTCGTAGTTGGTGTGCAGGGAGATGATGGCGAGGTCGTGCTTCAGGGCGCGTAGGGCGAGGCGGCCGGTCTCATCCGCGGTGGAGATTTTTTTCAGCGGGGTGAAGATGAAGGGGTGGTGGGTGACCAGCAGGTTGCAGCGGGCCTCGATGGCGGCTTCCACAGCGGGGCTCCCGGGGTCCAGGGCCACCATGATCCGGGAGACCTTCCAGGCCGGGTCCCCGAGCTGCAGCCCCACGTTGTCCCAGGCTTCAGCGAACTGTCCGGGCGCGATTTTATTAGTAATTCCGACTATATCTGCAACTCTTGGAGTAATCATCGCACACAAAAGAAAAAGAGTGCAACCTCTCGATATGCACTCTTTCTCTCCACATTACGTGTATTTTTTAGTCTGAACAGGTGCTTTAAGGGCATCCCCACATCATCCTAATTTGTAGAGGTGGTGGGCCCACCAGGACTCGAACCTGGGACCGACCGGTTATGAGCCGGTAGCTCTAGCCAACTGAGCTATAGGCCCGAAAAGCGAAATTAAACTATAGGTTAAAAGCGCCGGGCTGTCAAGCCTGAATTTTAATGACAACGCAGCCTTAGTACATCTCGTACTTCAGCAGGCGGCACTCGATCGGGCCGTTGTAGAGCACGATCCGGCGCGACGCCTTCAGGCCGACGGACTTGGCCAGCTCGAGATTTCCGGTGAAGAGGTAGGCGGTGTACCCCTTGCAGCGCTTTTTCAGGACGTCGCCGATCTCCTTGTAGAGGGGCTTCAACGCCTCCTCCTCGCCCAGCCGCTTGCCGTAGGGGGGGTTGAAGATCAGCACCCCGGGTCCGGCGGGCGGCGAGAGCTCGGCGATCTCGCCGCGCCCCAGCGCGACCGCCCCGCCGACACCGGCGCGACGGGCGTTCTCGTGCGCCATGGCGACCGCCGAGTGGGAGATGTCGCTTCCCAGCACCGGCGCCGGGAGCGCGACCAGCATCCCCTGGCGCGCCTCGTCCACCAGCCGGTCCCAGAGGCCGCGATCGAAGCCGGGCCAGCGCTGGAAACCGAAGCCGGCGCGCAGCAGGCCGGGCGGGACCCGCAGCGCCTTGAGCGCCGCCTCGATCGCGATGGTCCCGGTGCCGCACATGGGGTCCAGCAACGGCACGCCGCCGTCCCAGCCGGAGAGCTCGACGAGTGCAGCGGCCAGGTTCTCCTTGAGGGGCGCCTCGTGCCGGTCCAGGCGGTAGCCGCGCCGGTCCAGCGGGGTCCCGGAGCAGTCGAGGCTCAGGGTGCAGCGGTTCCTGAAGAGCCGGACGTTGACCCTGAGGTCGGGGTCCTTGGTGTCCACGTTGGGGCGGCTGCCGCAGCGCTCCCGCAGCTCGTCCACGATGGCGTCCTTGGTCTTCAGCGCCACGAACCCCGAGTGGGTGAGCGCCGAGTCCCTGAGGTTGCAGTCGACGGCGAGGGTCATGGAGGGGGTCAGGTAGTCGTTCCAGGGCACGCCGCGCGCCCCCTGGTAGAGCTCCTCCGGCGTCTCGCAGGCAAACTCGGCGAGCGGCATCAGCACGCGGCTTGCGGTCCTGAGCCAGAGGTTCGCCCGGTAGGCGGCCTCCATGCCGCCGCTAAAGCGCACCCCGCCCCCCTCCGGGGTGACGTCCCGTACCCTGATCCGGTTCAGCTCGGCCGCGAGGACCTCCTCCACCCCCTTCGCGGTGGTGGCGAAAAACTGCTGCTGTGACATGCACGCTCCTTCGGTAACGGTATCGGCGCGGGTGGCGGGCGCCCGCGTCACTCGTGAAGACTATACACTTCGAAGCTCATGCCGCGCAATGCAAAAGCCTGCGGCAGGGGCGAGGACAACTGCCGGGGCCCCGCCGGGTGCGATGTCGAGGTCTCCCGAACCCGACCAGGATGGGGAACGCCGTGAAGAAGCTCAGGGGCGACGACGCCCCCGGGTGGCAGCGCCGGCGACATAAAAAAGCGGGCGTCTCGAAAACGAGAGCCCGCTTTTTTGCCTGCCCGGCCAATCCGGTCGCGGCTGCGAACGGGGTACCTTGATCCGCCCCTCGTGCGGCTGCTAGATCCTACATGAACAGGAAGAAACCGTTGGCGAACTGGAGGATGCCGTAGGCACCGATCGCCACGCCGAGCAGCCAGACGTATTTCTTCTTCAAGAGCGCCGCGATGGAGGAGAGCAGGATCGCTATCTGCAGGAAGATCACGGCGACACCGAAGGCCTGGCTGTGGCGTTGCGCATCGTCCCGTACCGCCTCGAGCCTCTTGGCGTCGACCGTTATCTTGATTTTTTCCGACTCGTATTTGGCAATCTTTCCGGCATAGCCGTCGATCTTTTTCTGGAAGTCCGCGGCGAGTTCCGGGCTCAGCTTGCCGCCCAGGGACTTGGCCTGCATTTCCATCTGGTCCTTCTGCATCTCGTAGAGATATCCCTTGATGCTCTTGGACTGGAAGAAGGCCCACTGGTCCGAGGCCTGGGTCTGGCTCAGCACGGAGCGCGTGGAGAAGCCGCCCCCCTTGAAGGTCGCCATGGTGGCGCAGACGGCCAGGATGATCGTGGTCAGTGCCAGGTAATTGAGCCAGGGCTCCTTTTTTTCTTCAGCCATACTACCCTCCTTGCCGATCAAGATACGGCTCGCGCCGGGGGGATCGCCGATCCCTGGGGAGTGGTTAACTGTGCTGCGACGAGTACACGGAGAACCCCACCAGGAGCTTCGCGGCGTCCTGGTTCAGGGGGCTGGCGGGGAACTCGGCCGACAGCCGCCGGAAGACCCTGCTCCCCTGCGCGGTGTCCCCCGACTTGACATAGGCCTTGCCCAGGTAAAAGAGGGTCTGGTCCCGCATGGAGGAGGTGGGGAACTTGAGCAGCGCCTCGCTGAGACGCTTGATGGCGGAGGAGTATTTCCCGGTCCGCAGATAGAAGTTCCCCACGTAGGTCTCGTACTGCATCTGCTTATGCCGGCAATCCGCCAGCTTCTCCTTCAGCTCGGCCGCGTGCTCCGAACCGGGGTAGCGGCTCAGGAAGCTCTCCATGGTGACGACGGCGTTCTTGACGGAGGTCTGGTCCGTGTCGTAACCGGTGATCTGGAGGTAGTGGCTCAGGCAGAGCCGGTACAGCGCGTAGCCGCTCTTTTCGTGGGTGGGGTGCAGCTTGCGGAAGTCCTCGTAGGCCGCGGCGGCCTCTATGTACGCCTTGTTCTGGAACTGCGCGTCCGCGATCTTCAGGTCCGCCTGGGCGGTGAGCTCGGGCGAGCTGTAGCTCTCCCTCACCTTCTTCCACTGGTTGATGGCGTCCTCGTAGTGGCCCGACGTGTACGCCGCCTCCCCGTCCTTGAAGTAGCTCTGCGCGCTTTTGGTGGCGGCCGGGGCCGAGGCGCAGGCGGCCAGGGTGGCAAGGGCGGCAAACAGGACGAACTGCTGCAGGGTTCGCAAGGACATGGGGCGGCTCCTTATGGTACCGGGTGGTCTCGTGCTCAACGGGTACGGCCCGGCGGCCGGGGGCCCGGAGCGCCGGTTAAAAAAAGGCCCCGAGAGGCCGCCAAGGCGGCTCCCCGGGGACCGGTAGCTGCGACTAGCTCCTGTTGGAGCGCTTGCGCATGGTCGGGTCGAGCACCTTCTTCCTGAGCCTGATGGAGAGCGGGGTCACCTCGACCAGCTCGTCCTCGTCGATGAACTCCAGCGCCTGCTCCAGGGTCAGTATCCTCGGCGGGGTGAGCTTGATGGCGTCATCGGTGCCGGAGGCGCGCACGTTGGTGAGCTTCTTCCCCTTGCAGGGATTGACTTCCAGGTCGTTGTCCTTGGCGTGCTGGCCGATGATCATCCCGCCGTACACCTCGACGCCGGCGCCCAGCATGAGGGTGCCGCGCGGCTGCAGGGCGTCCAGCGAGTAGGCGGTGGTCTCGCCCTGCTCCATGGCGATCAGCACCCCGTTCTTCCTCCCGGGGATCTCCCCCTTGTAGGGCTGGTAGTCGTGGAAGGTGTGCGTGATGACCGCGGTGCCGCGGGTCTCGGTCAGGAACTCGCCCCTGAGGCCGATCAGTCCGCGGGCCGGGACGATGAACTCCAGACGGGTGCAGTCGCCCATCGGGGTCATGGCGACCATCTCCCCCTTTCTCGGCCCCATCCGCTCGATGATGACCCCCTGGTACTCGGAGGCGACGTCGACGACCAGGTACTCCATCGGCTCGTGGCGTTTCCCCTCGATCTCGCGCATGATGACCTCAGGCTTGGAGACCGCCATCTCGAACCCTTCGCGGCGCATGTTCTCGATCAGGATGGAGAGGTGCAGCTCGCCGCGGCCGGAGACCTGGAAGGTGTCGGCGTTGGAGGTGTCGGCCACCCGCAGCGAGACGTTGGTGCGCAGTTCGCGGTCCAGGCGCTCCCGGATGTTCCTGGAGGTGACCAGCTTACCCTCGCGCCCGGCGAACGGGGAGTTGTTGACGATGAAGTTCATGGAGAGGGTCGGCTCGTCGATCGCCACGTAGGGGAGCCCGATCGGGTCGTTGGCGCAGGCGAGCGTCTCTCCGATCCCGACCTCGGTGAACCCGGCGATGGTGACGATGTCGCCGGTGAACGCCTCGGGGATCTCGACCTGCTTCAGCCCCTCGTAGCCCAAAAGCTTGGTGACCCGCGCCTTGGAGATGGTGCCGTCGCGCTTGATGAGCGAGATGGTCTCGCCGGCGCTCACCTTGCCGTTGAAGATCTTCCCGGTGGCGATGCGGCCGATGTAGTCGTTGTAGTCGATGTTGGTGACCAGCAGCTGGAAGGGGAGGTTGACGTCCCCCTCGGGCGGGTGCACGTTGTCCTTGATCAGCTCGAAGAGCGGCTCCATGTTCTCGGAGACCTGGTCCATCTCCATCATGGCGTAGCCGAGCTTGGCGCTCGTGTAGCAGATGGCGAAGTCGAGCTGGGCGTCGGAGGCCTGCAGCTCGCAGAACAGGTCGAACACCATGTCGACGACTTCCGCGGGGCGCGCGCCGGGGCGGTCCACCTTGTTGATGACGACGATGGGGCGCAGCCCCAGGTCGAGCGACTTCTTGAGCACGAAGCGGGTCTGCGGCATGGGGCCGTCCAGCGCGTCCACCAGCAGCAGGACGGAGTCGACCATCTTCAGCACGCGCTCCACCTCGCCGCCGAAGTCTGCGTGGCCCGGGGTGTCGACGATGTTGATCTTGAAGCCGCCGTGGTGGATGCTCAGGTTCTTGGCGAGAATGGTGATGCCGCGCTCTTTCTCCAGGTCGTTGGAATCCATGACCCGCTCGGTGATCGCTTCGTTCTCCCGGAACACCCCGGACTGCTTCAGCATAGCATCGACCAGGGTCGTCTTACCGTGGTCAACGTGGGCTATTATGGCAATATTTCTGATCTTTTCCTGCATGAGTGAACAGCTCCTTTTTTGCTGTGGCTGCTAAAATAAAAAGACGAGCATAGCGCCCGTCTTCAAAAACAGCTCAATATGGCATTTTTTGCGGCGATTGACAAGCAATTTAATCCTATCTCATGCGGGGGCGCCTGCCGCCACCCATGGCGGCCATCTGCTGCTTCTGGATGGCGGCCATGCTCTCCAGGTGGAACTGCAGCCACATCTCGCCGTACCCCTTCATCTTCATCTTCTTCCCCTCGCGCAAAAGCTCCAGGTTCTGCTTCAGGTTCTCGTCGCCCGGCAGCTTGGCGAGCCCCTTGGCGAGCACCTCGCAGGCCTTGACCGTCTCGCCGCACTCGTTCAGGCAGTAGCCGTACAGGCTCCAGAGGAGCGACTCCTTCGGAGAGGCGAGCACCGCCTTGTCGAAGGTCTCCCGCATCAGGTCGCGCTTGTTGCGCTTCATGTAGGTGACGGCGAGCATCCCCATGGTGACCCAGTTCTTGAAAAACCCCTTTTCCAGGTAGGGGAACGCGGTGGCGAACTCCCGCCTCACGAAGTAGACCATGCCGATGGCGGAGTTGATCTGGCTCTCCACGTAGATCTGCCACTTGGCGTAGACCAGGGCGCTCTTCAGGTCCCGGATCCCCTTTTCGAAGCGCTGGGCCTGGATGTCCTTCATGGCGGGCTCCATGATCGCCTCGAGTTTCTTGGTGATGGCCCGGGCGATCAAAAGGAAGCTGCCGACGAACACGACCAGGGCAAGCAGCAGCCCCGCCCACCAGTAGCCGAAACCGGCGGGAATTGTTACCAGGAAAAACGCGACGAGTGCGGCGGCTGCGGAGATGAGGAGATTGTACATCGGTGGTTGTCCTTTCGTGATGCTGTTGCAGGTATGGTGTCAGGCGAAACGGCCAGGGGGGCTGGCTAACCCGCGTCTTTGACCAGGGCGCCCTTCTTCTCCTGGTACTTGGCGACGATGATGCGCTTGCCGGGCCGCAGCGCCACCCTCGTCTTCAGGTTGTTCCAGGCCGACAGCAGCCGCGCGGTCACGTTGAAGCGCTTGGCGAGGGCGTACAGGGTGTCGCCGCGCTGCACCGTGTAGTACTTGTTGAAGGCCTCGGGCTTGGCCGGCCGGACCCGGGCGGGCGCCGCGGCGGTCCGCTCGGCAGCGGCGTCGGCGTCGGCGGCGGCGACCTGCACCGGCACCGTTAGCAGGCGGCCGCGCAGGTGGCGCGCCTTCTTGCCCAGGTTGTTCAGCTCGGCGATGGTCTCCGGCGTGGTCTTGAAGCGCCGCGCTATGGAGGCCAGGGTGTCCCTGCGCTTGGCGCGGTACCGGGCGTTGCGGACCCGCTCCCGGTAGCGTTCCGACTCCGGGATCTTGGCGTATTCGGCGGCGAACAGCTCGCCTTTACCCTTGGGGACCTTCAGCTGGTACCCCGGGTAGTCCGGGGGGGTGCAGGAGCGGCGCAGCTCCGGGTTCAGCTCGCGCAGGGCCTGGGTCGTGACGCCCAGGGCCCTGGCGATCGGTTCCAGGTCGGTCCGGCTCGGTATCTTCACGATGTCGAACTCGATGGGAGGGAGGTACGCCACGTCGGCGAAGCCGTACTTGGCGGGCTCCTTGGCGATGATCGCCGCGGCCAGCAGCTTCGGGACGTAGTCCTTGGTCTCGCGCTTCAGGTACTGCCCCTTGGAGAGCTCCCAGAAGTCGCGGCTGTTGTACATGCTGATCGCCCGCAGGATCTTGTTCTCGCCGGCGTTGTACCCCGCCGCCGCCAGATACCAGTCGTTGTTGAACAGGGCGTAGAGTTCCTTCAGGTAGAGCGCGGCCGCGACGGTCGACTTCAGGGGGTCGCGCCGCTCGTCGATCCAGGGGTTGATGCGCAGGGAATAGCGCTTGCCGGTCTCGGACATGAACTGCCAGGGGCCCACCGCGCTCGCCACGGAGAAGGCGTGCGGGGAAAAGCCGCTCTCGATCATCGCCAGGTAGACCAGGTCCTCCGGGAGCCCCTCCTTCCTGAGCACCTCCCGCATCATCGGGATGTAGCGCTCGCTCCTGGAGAGCCACCTGGCGAAGGAGCTGCGGCCGGAGTCCTGGAAATACCCGGTGAAGTAGGCCACCTTGGAGTTGAAGGTGAGCGGGATGTCGGAATCGGGCAGATCCTCTTCGGGAAGCTTCAGGTCGAACGTCTCGGCGGATTGCTCCGCCAGCTCCGCGTCGTCCGGGAGGTCGGCGGGAGCGGGTTCCGGCGCCCTGGCGAGCTCCGCCTCCGGCAGGGCGGCCAGCTGGATGCGCCCGCCGGTCCCCTGGCGGGTCGCCTCCGGATAGCCGGCGAGGGTCCCGGCATCAAGCGGGGCCTGGGCGGCGAACGCGGAGCCGGCGCCTGCCAGCGCCAGAAGAAGTAGCAAAACCTTGGTCATGGGGTACCTTCCGGTGGTCTCCGCACGGCTGGTGCGGGAGTTGCAGAATAGCGGAATCGGGGGGGGTTGTCAATTCAAAGGGCGTTTTGCCAGACGGTACGGGTGACGGGAGGCCGGTCTTAAGGGGGGTTCGGGGCCGGCGGCGCAGGCTCGCCCCCGGGAAAAGGGGGCGGGGAGCCCGGCGCGCGGAGCCTTCAGAAGGCGCGCAGCCGTTGCCGGAAAACTGAAAAAGCCCCCTGTACGTGGTAACAGGGGGCCTCTGGGGCACGCCCGCCGCGTTGAACCGGCGGGCTAACTAGGGCAACCCTCTTTGCAGCGGGTAACCGGGCGAATCATATAGAAATTTGTCCACATTTTCAGTCGATCTCCTTTTCGCTGTTGGATTTTATTCCCTCGCTGTGGCTTCCCGGAGGATGCTTAGAATGATAATACCACCCCTGCCGGTTGTCAACTGCCCGATGGAATTTATTAAGGCTGCCGGCCAAATTTCTTAATTAGCGCCAAGAGCGCGCCGTCCTTCAGGGCGAGCGCGGCATGGGGGCAGAGTTCGCGGCAGCAGAAGCAGCGGATGCACCGGGCATAGTCGAAACGCAGCCTCCCCCCCTCGATCCGGATGGCCTGCGGGGGGCAGCTGCGCAGGCAGACCCCGCAGAGCTCGCACTTCCCGGTCACCACCTCCGGCCGGGAGCTGAACTGGTTGCGCAGCCGGTTTTTCAGGAAACTCGGCAGGCCGAACTGGACGTCGGAGAGCTGGGGGAGCCGCAGCGGCCGGCAGAGCGTCTCCCCGGGCGAAAGGCCGCAGGTCTCGATCTCCTCCCGGCGGCATCCGGGAAGGCCGAGCTTGCGGGCCGCGTTCTCCAGGTAGAGCAGCTTTTTCGGTATCCCGGCGATCTCGGCGGCGATCAGGTCGACGGCGACCGCGTTGTCCCCGGCGAGCAGCAGGCCGACCTGGCAGGGGTCGCCGCTCCCCGGCCCGTTCCCCTCCATGGCGACGACCGCGTCGACGATGTTCAGGTCGGGCTGCCGCAGCAGGTAGACCTCCAGGAGCATCGCCGCGAAAAGCTCCTTGTCCGCCCCCGCCTTCAGGTGCCAGGCCGCCTTCTGGACCCCGACGACCGCGCCGAACAGGTTCTTGACGCAGCAGGTGAGGGTCATCATCTCGTGGGTCTTCAGCTTCGGGAGGTTGATGAGCCGGTCCGCCTCCAGGTAGGGGCGCGCCAGCTCGAAGCGGCGGAAGGTCCCCGCTCCGGCCACCGGGACCGCCTCGGTGAAGGGAACGAAGCTGGCGCCGGTCTCCTGTATCACCCGGAGCATCCCGGAGCGCTCCGCGACGCGCCGGGCGCTCCCGATACCGGGCGAGTCCCCCACCAGCGCGACCCCGCCGGCTCCCTGCACCAGCTCGATGACGGCGCGCAGCAGCTCCGGGTGGGTGGTGACGGCCGCCTCGGGCGGCTTGGCGGAAAGCAGGTTGGGCTTGATCAGCACCCGCTCGCCCGGCTTCACGTAACGCTCCATGCCGCCCAGTGGCGCGAGGAGCCGATTGAGCCCTTCGCGCACCGCTGCGCGCTGGTAGCGCTCCACTTTTTGCACCGAAACCCGATACATTTCCCCCCCAAGGTAAAACTGTTGTACAGCGCTCGCCACTTATGGTTAAATCCATAGCATGAAAGAGGCAATTGAGCAATTCTGCAGATACCTGGAGACCGAGCGCAACGCTTCGGCGCACACGGTCGCCGCCTACCGCTCCGACCTGGGCCAGTTCGCCACCTTTCTCGCCGGACAGGGGGACGGCGGCCCGGAGGCGGTGGATCACCTGACCCTCAGGCGCTACCTGGCCCAGCTGCACAAGGGGCTCAGCAAGACCTCCATCGGCAGGAAGCTCTCGGCCTTGCGCGCCCTGTTCCGCTACCTGCTGCGCGAGGGGAGGCTCGATAAAAATCCCGCGGAGCTGATCGGCACCCCCAAGAAGGAGAAGCGGGTCCCCTTTCACCTGAACATCGACCAGGTGACCGCCCTGGTGGGCGCCCCCGCCGGGAGCAGCGGTCTGCCGCTACGTGACCGCGCGGTGCTGGAGACCCTCTACTCCTGCGGCATCAGGGTGAGCGAACTCACCGGGATGAACGTCGGGGACCTCGACCTGGACGGCGGGCTCGCCCGCGTGCTCGGCAAGGGGGGCAAGGAGCGCCTGGTTCCGGTCGGCTCCTTTGCCGCCGGCGCGCTCTGCGCCTACCTCCAGGAGCGCGGCAACCCGGAAGCCTCCTGCCCGCTGATCCTGAACGCCCGGGGAGGGAGGCTGACCCGCCGCTCCGTGGGGCGGATCGTGGATGCCCACATGCTGCTGATCGCCAGCATGCGCAAGGTCTCGCCCCACACCCTGCGGCACAGCTTCGCCACCCACCTGCTGGAAGGGGGAGCCGACCTGCGCGCCATCCAGGAACTCCTGGGCCACGCCTCGCTCTCGACCACCCAGAAGTACACCCACGTCAGCATCGACCGGCTCATGGAGGTCTACGACAAGGCGCACCCCAAGGCCCGGGCCTGAAGGCCCCTGCCTTCCCGGAGTTCCGGAGTTCCGGAGTTCCGGAGTTCCGGAGTTCCGGAGTTCCGGAAGTCCGGCACTTCTGCAGTACCACGCTGCGGCTCCGCGAGCGCGTCACCGGCCCCCGGCCCCCCCGGGACCCGCGCATTTGATTAATTTTAAACCATACTAGCTGTTTAGCTCACGATCTGCTTGCCCTCCTCGATTAATCCTGTACTATGACTGTGCCGTACGGGTACACACCGAGCTGTCCGGCACGGCTTTCCAGATCCAAACCAGACACGACAGGTCTAAGCTGCGCCGTCACCAGGCAGCCGCCTCTTCACGCAGCCAAGCCAGCAACCCGAGCAATCGATGACCGACCGCCCCCTCTACAGCAGCAGGATCATCAGCACCTTCATAAAACTGGTCCAAGATAAATACCCGCGGGTCGACCTGGGCCAGCTGCTGCAGGACGCCGGGATCGAGCCGTACGAGGCAAGCGACCAGGGACACTGGTTCACCCAGGGGCAGGTCGATCTCCTGTTTGAGCGACTGGTGCAGGCCACCGGCAACCCGGACCTCGCCCGGGAGGCCGGCCGCTATGCCGCGTCGTCGGAAGCGCTGGGAATCATGAAGAAATATCTGCTCGGCCTGATCGGGCCCGCCAACGCATTCGGCGCCATGGAGCAGGCCAGCGCCAACCTCACCAGGTCCTCGAGCTACGCAGCGAGGAGAATCTCCTCGAACAAGGTGGAAATCAGCGCGATCCCCGCGGAGGGAGTCCGGGAAAGCCCGTACCAGTGTGACAACAGGCTCGGCACCTTCGAGGCGATCCTGGAGGCGTTCAACTGCAAGGCCCCCGTGATAGAGCATCCGGAATGCATGTTCAAGGGGGGCCGCACCTGCCGCTACCTCATCTCCTGGAGGCAGACCCGGTATCAGCGGGTCAGGACCCTGCGCAATTATCTCGCCCTGCTCGCCCTGGCAGCGTGCGCCACCCTTGCCCCCTGGCACCCCTGGCAGGTCGCAACCTGCCTGCTCCCCGCGTCGCTGCTCGTGTTCATGGCCTGCTCCTGCTTTGCCACTCGCCTGGAGAAGGCCGAACTGTACGGCACGCTCGCGAGCCTCAAGGATTCCACCGACCAGCTCTTGGAACAGACCGCGGTCAATTACAACAACGCCCTCATGGTCAACGAGGTGGGACAGGCCATCAGCAAGCAGGCCGGCATCGGCGAGGTCCTCGAGAACGTGATCAGGGCGCTGGAGAACAGGCTGAGCTACGACCGCGGCCTGATCCTGCTCTCCAACCCGGAGAAGACGAGGCTTGGGTTCCGCATAGGGTTCGGCTATACCGATGAGCAGCTCACCCTGCTCGAGGCGACCTCCTTCAATCTTGCCAATCCCGCGTCCAAGGGGGTCTTCGTCACCTCTTTCCATCAGCAGAGGCCGATCCTCATCAACGACTTCTCCGAGGTGTCGGCGATTCACTCCCCGCAGAGCCAGTTCTTCGCCGAGCAGATCGACGCCCAGTCCTTTCTCTGCTGCCCCATCGTCTGCGAAGGCGAGTCACTCGGGATACTGGCGGTCGACAACATCAAATCCAAGAAGGAGCTGGTGCACAGCGACCTGAGCCTCTTGATGGGGATCGCGCCGGTCATCGGGATCAGCCTGCGCAATGCCAACTACATCGAGCTCGAGCGGCTGCGGGGAGAGCAGATGCGCCAGTCGCAGAAGATGGAGGCCATCGGCCAGCTTGCCGGCGGCATCGCCCACGACTTCAACAACCTCCTCACCGCGATCATAGGCTTCTCCACGCTGGCGCAGATGAAGCTCAACCAGGGTGAGCAGGCGTCCCAGTACCTCGACGAGGTCCTGGTCGCCTCGGAACGGGCCAGCCACCTGACCCAGGGGCTGCTTGCCTTCAGCCGGAAGCAGGCCATCAACCCGCAACCCGGCGAGCTGAACGGCATGGTCCGGCGCATCGAAAAGCTGCTGCGCCGGCTCATCTCCGAGGAGATCGAGCTGGAGCTCCGCTACGCCGACCACCCCCTGCCCGTCATCGCCGATGCCGGCCAGATAGACCAGATACTCATGAACCTGGCGACCAACGCCCGCGACGCCATGGAGCACTCGGGTCTGCTCAGCATAGAGACCAGTTCGGTGCAGGTGTCGGCGGATTTTGCCGCGGGGCATGGGGGCGCTGCGGCGGGGTGCTATGCCAGGCTTGCCGTGACCGACACCGGGAAGGGGATGGACGGGGAGACCAAGGCGCACGTCTTCGAGCCGTTCTTCACCACCAAGGAGGTCGGCAGGGGGACCGGCCTGGGGCTCGCCATAGTCTACGGCATCGTGCAACAGCACGACGGCTTCATCGGCATCGACAGTGCCCCGGGAAAGGGGACCACCTTCAACATCTACCTCCCGCAGAGGCAGCAGGAGGCCGGGCCCGGTCCCGAGGCAAGGTCCGCGCCTGAGCCCCGCGCCGGCACCGGAACCGTGCTGGTCGTGGAGGATGCCGACGAGGTGAGAAAGCTCACCAGGGAGGTCCTGGAAAGCCACGGCTACCGGGTCATCGAGGCGGTGGACGGCGCCGACGCTGTGGAAAAGTTCCGGGTGCACCGGGACGCCGTGCGGCTGGTCATCATGGACGTGGTCATGCCGAAGCTAAACGGCAAGGAGGCCTTCGCCGAGATCGCCAGGATCCGGCCCGGCACCAAGGTGCTCTTCACCAGCGGCTATACGCCTGACGACGTGAACAGGAAGGGGGTTCTCTTCGGCAGCGACAATTTCATCGGCAAGCCGTCCCAACCCCGGGAGCTGCTCCGGAGGGTGGCGGAACTTTTGGCTCAGTAGACACCCCCCCGAGCAGGGCCTTGATTCAGCGGGCTATCGGCCCAGGGAGCCCGGGCGCATGATGATGCGCCCCTACCAGGCCAGGGGCACGTCCCTACCCTCGCCATGCCGGCAGCACGGGACCCGGTCCCCCCTCTCCTGCAAGGGTGGCACAGCTTCACCTGGAAGCCGTCCAGTAAAAAGAGGCCCCGTCGTTTCCGACGGGGCCTCTTTTTAGTTTGCAGCGGACTTCAGTCTAGTCTTCGCAGAGGTCGACCTTGACGTCCCAGTTTTTCAGCTTCATGGTGCCGTTCTTCTCCAGGTTGAGGTGCATCTTGAAGGCGCGGTCCCAAAGCTGCGGCTCGTGGCCGACTTTCCTGCCGAGGCAGTCCTTTTCGGCCATGTCGAGGTACGCGGTGAGCTGCTCCTTGTAGTCCGGGTGGGCGCACTTGGCGATGATCAGCCTGGCGCGCTCCTTCGGAGCAACCCCGCGCAGGTCGGCCAGACCCTGCTCGGTGATGACGCAGTCGAGGTCGTGCTCCGTGTGGTCGATGTGCGAGCAGTGCGGCACGACGCAGGAGATGCCGGTCGGGTCGGTCTTGCTCGGGCGTGACGACGGGGTGTGCATCATCTTCAGGTAGCCGTTACGCAGGAAGTCGCCGGAACCGCCCAGGCCGTTGATCATGCGGGTACCGCCCACCAGGGTGGAGTTGGCGTGGGCGAAGATGTCGATCTCGACCGGGGTGTTCATGGCGATGCACCCCAGACGACGGATCGGCTCCGGTGCGTTGGAGATGGAGAGCGGACGCAGGGTGATCTTGTCGAAGTACTTGTCCATGTTGTCGAAGAAGCGCGGGAAGCCCGGGGTCGCCGACAGGGAGAGCGAGCAGGAGGACGCGTGGTCCAGCTTTCCCGAGTCGAAAAGGTCAAGCATGGTGTCCTGGAGCACCTCGGTGAAGACGGTCAGGTTGGAGAAGGGTCCCTTGGCCAGGCCGCCGATGACGGCGTTGGCGATGGAACCGACGCCGGACTGCAGCGGCAGCAGGTTCTTCGGAAGACGGCCCGCCTTGACTTCCTGGGTGAAGAACTCGATGACGTGGTTGGCAATCGCCTCGGAGGTGTCGTCCTGCTCGGCAAAGGCGCGGCCCTGGTCGCGCAGCTTCGACTCGACGACTGCGATGATCTTGTTCGGGTCGCAGGGGATCGAGGTGGAACCGATGCGCGAACCGGCGGTGGTGATGTTGAACACCTGGCGGTTGGGCGGGGTGAGCGGGGTGATCAGGTCGTGAATCCCCTCGAAGGAAGGCTCGCCGGTGTTGACTTCGATGATGATCCGGTCGCAGATCATCAGGATCTCAGGGATGACGCCGCAGGAGGAGGTCGGAACCAGGCTGCCGTCTTCCTTGATGGCCGAGACTTCGATGATGGCGAGGTCCAGCTTGCCGCTCTCGGAGTCCTTGGTGTAGAACCCGTAGCCCAGGTCCTGGGCGAACAGGGAAAGGTGCTTGTCGCCCATGCGGATGCGGCCGGCGTTGATGCCGGCGGCGATGTTCTTGCCGGTCTGGTAGGGCCAGCGGCGGTCGATCATGTCGTTGATTGCCCAACGGTCTTCGGTCTCCGCGCCGACGGAGGCGCCGATGAAGAGGTTGAACTTCAGCTTGCCCTGCAGGCTATTTTTCTCGACGTGTTCGGCCAAGGCGATGGGTACCACTTTCGGGTAACCGGCGGGGGTGAAGCCGGACCAGCCGAGGTTCATCCCGTTCTTGAAAAACGGAATGGTCTGCTCTGCGGTCATGACCTTGCTCAAAAGGGATTTGCACTTTACGCGGTCTTGCAGGGTGCCGTAATCGGACATCTTCTTCCTCCTGTTTTGTTTTAGTGTCTACATAAAAAAACAGCCAACCTTGGTAAAACTGGGTTCAAACCGCCACGCGGCCCGCCGATCCTGGCCGGCATGCCGGCCGGAGGCAGCCGTGGTCCGAAAAATTAAAACCGGAGTCTACTCAACGGCGTCTTCATAGTCAAGGCCAAATACGCACATTTGCCGGGCGCAAATGGGCGGTATTCATTAGGTTTGCTTGGAGGCGACGTCGGCTGCTCTCGGAGAGGGCGTGGCGCAGACAATGTATACAGTATGCAATCTAATCTGATCGGGCTTCCCCGTCAAGAGTAAAAAATCGTTTCCCCTAAGAAACTTCCATTTCGCCGCAGCCCCAAATTGCGGCAAAGCGGGCCGGGCGCCGCGCGCCCCTGGCAAGGTAATCTCCAGCCGGCGCCACGGAACCCGGCACTACGGCGGTTTTTATTTTCCTGCCGATCGCCTTTGAGAGGCGGGGCCCTGCCCGGCATCGCCGGGGAGTCCTGCGGTCACTCCAGGAATTTCGCCTTGACTATGAAAAATTCCGTTTCCCCGAAACACCCCGTCGGAACCCCCTTGTGCTGCTCGTAGCTGAGCGAAACCCTTTTGCCCAGCCCCTGGTTCACCAGGTGCGCCACGGCGTCGTCGCGCACCGTGAAGAGAAACTTTTCCGGGACGGCCCCTGGGACAGGCGACATGGTGAGTTCACCTTCCCAGGTCTTGAAGACCCATCCTTTTTTGGAGAATTTCTGGACATAGCCGACCCGCTCCCCTGAGGAATAGACCCAGTGCAGCGCGGCGTAGGCGTAGAGCGCCGCCAGCAGGACGACACCTGCAACCAGGCCCACCAGGCCGCCGACAACTCTCTTTTTCACGACGTGCCAGTCCATAGTTCTCCCGTTTTTATTGAAAGTTATCTGTCAAATCAGGCCATGTATAGCAGAAAGAATGCTAACCGGTCAATTGCTGCCTGACAGTACCCTGAAAGAGCCCTGCAACTTCCTGGGACAGGGGGAGCTGCGCCTTGGCAGCTGCGAAACCTTTTCTCAGTCAGGGCCATCGGTTTGCCTGACCGGGAAATGTCCCTTCCGAGAGCGAAATTCACTGCAGGGATGCCGCTCTTACCAAATGCCAAGGGCCTGGTTGCGCGAAAGGGTCCGGGTGCGAAAAAGGCCGCACCCCGGTAAGGTGCGGCCTTGGCGTTTTTGCCGAGGGGCTTTGACTTCTGGCCGTTTTCGGTCCCGTCTAGCGACCTGACACTCCCCCCGACCGCGCCCTTTCTGCAGGGGCCCGGCGGGCGCCGCCTATTCCGCCTGGTACCCGATGCGCACCGCCCCCCAGTGCCTGTTGTTGATATAGATAGGCGTCGAGAGATCATTCATGATCTCGCCGGTGTCCCTCATGTAGGTCTGCAGCAGGAACGGCTCGACGCTCTGGGCCGCCTTGAGCCCCGTCTTGTCATTGAAAATCCGCTTGGTCCTGTTGTTCACCTTGTCGAGTTCGCCGTCGCCGGTCAGGGGCTTCGAATAGCGCAGGTTATGGCTGGCGACATAGCCGCGGTCGTCGACGCAGATGGCGAAAAACACCGAGCTCTGCCGGGCCAGAACCTCTTCCTGGATGGGGGAGACGATCTGGTCAAACAGCTTGTCGAAGGCTGTTCCGTATTTTTGGGGCGAAGTGTTTGCAATGGGACGGTAATTCCGGTCGAACAGGTCGGTTGCGGAAACCCTGTTCTCAGCTGCCGCCCTTTCCAGCGCCGCGGTGGCCTTGTCCCTCAATTCCCTGGCAAGCAGCTTCATGGTGTCGTGGCGGTTTCCGACGCTGAACTTGCCGACCGTCGAGAAGATCTGTTCGGCCACCCCGGTGAGCACCGAGAACGCCTTGTCGCTGGCAATCATATCCTGGTGTACCAGCTGGGCGGAGTCGGACACCTGGTGGATCTTGTCGGAAATTTCGTTGGTCGTCGCACTTTGCTCCTCGGTGGCAGAGGCGATCTGGCTGATCAGGCCGGCCGTCTCCCCCGCAAGCCCCAGGATCCGCTCCAGGCAGTCCCGCGCCGCGCCCGATTTTTCCACGCTGTCCTCGACGCGCTCCTGCTCCTCGGCTATGGAGCGGGCCGCCTCCCGACTCTCCACCTGTATATTGGTGATGATTCTGGCGATCTCCTTGGTGGAGGTGGCCGTTTTTTCCGAGAGCATCTTCACCTCGTCGGCCACCACGGCGAAACCGCGCCCGTGTTCGCCGGCCCTGGCCGCCTCGATGGCCGCGTTGAGCGCCAGGAGCTTGGTCTGGTCGGCGATATCCTCGATCAGGTTCAGGATGTCGCCGATCTGGGCGGAGGAAACCCCGAGCCTGTTCACCGTGTCCAGGGTCTGCACGACGTTCTCCCTGATCTTCATGATGCTGTTGCAGGCGCTGTCGACCACCACCATCCCCTCGTTGGCGGCCCCTTCGACCTGGGCCGAATAACCTGCGGCCTGGTGGGTGTTTCCCGCCACGACGTTGAGGGTGGCAGCCATCTCCTCGGCCGCCACCGCAACCGAGAGTGAGCGGTCCTTCTGCTCGGCGGCGTCGTTGACGGTCCCGCTGGTCCGGTTCGAGACCTGGCACAGTGAAATGGAGATATTTTCAGCGAGCTGGTAGAGTACCGAAACGGTTAGCCGCAGTTTTTTGACCAGGTGGTTGATGTGTTCCGCGAGCTCGCCGATTTCATCATTGGTGCGTACCGGGATCTCCTTGGTGAGGTCCCCCTCCCCTTCGGCGATGTCCTTGAGTTTCGCGGAGAAATACTGGATATCCCGGACGATGCTCCTCTTGAAAAAGAGGTACATGCTTCCCATCATGACCCCGAAGAAGCAGAGCCCCGCAGCGACGAGGAGATAGGTCATGTGGATCGCGCTTTGGTAACCGCTTTCCAGGGACGAGCTGAGCACGACGGCGCCTCGGTATTTTTCGGCCGCATCGTGGCACTGCTTGCAGCGCTCCTCGTTCAGCAGAGGGACGACGGCCCGCAGCGTGTGGATGCCGTTTTCCATCTGCCTCGTTTCCAGGGGCTTGCCGGCAGCAAGAGCCCGCACCACCTCCGGGTCGGCGCCGGAGGCTGAAGCCGCGGAGTCTTTTCCCTCCTGGTTGTACACCTTGAGGTCGAAACCGAATTTCTGCTCCTTGGCGGCCTTGGCCAGGTTCAGCACCCCCTTGGAGTCGTCCTTCATCATAAACTCGCCTATCTCGTTTATGATGACCGAGGACATGGTTCGGCTGTTCTTCACCTGAAGGTCCATGCTCGCCTGGTATTGGAGCCAGATGGCCAGCAACCCCACAATGTTTATACCGATAAAGAGTGTTATCCCGATTATCGCCAGGATTTTGTGTATCAGTTTTTTCTTCAACATCAGGCCTCCCCTGGGGTCTCGACACATTTCTGTCTTGTAGACGTTATCGGCATGGGATCTACGGCACTTTAGAAATAGATATATGAGAACTTTCTATTATTTTGGACCCAAACCCGATTCAGCTGACAGGCTCGGGCAAAGCCCCCTGCAATTGGTTTGGGCTAATCATGCAGACCGTGCCACAAGTACACTGTTCCGGAATAGCCTGGAACTCCAGATACCAGACGGCTCCGGGTGATACAGTGTGCGCCTGTGAGTGGTTAGGTCGTTTCGGCAACGTGTGACCTTGAACGGAAGGCTTCGGCAACCTTGACCTAGGTCAAGGACGCCACCCGCATACCATGTTAGTATTGAACCATCACAGAAAGGAAAGGAGGCGGTTATGGGCGAATTACCGTACGAGGAACTGTGCCGGCAAATAGTGCAGGCATGCAATGACGCCATCATCTATTCTGACCGGCAGGGGATCATACGGCTTTGGAACTCCGGCGCCGAGCAGATGTTCGGTTTCAGCGCTGCCGAAGCCATCGGGCAGTCCCTGGACATCTTCATTCCGGAAAACCAGCGCGCCCGCCACTGGGACGGTTATTACAGGGTCATGCTGACGGGGGTCACACGTTACGCGACGGAGTTGCTCTCGGCGCCGGCTCTCCGCAAGGACGGCACGCGCCTGTCGACCGAGTTTTCCATGACCATCATCAGGGACGCGGCGGGCGAGATCGCCGGCACTTCCGCGGTCATCCGCGACGTGAGCGCGCGCTGGCAGAAGGAAAAGGCCCTGAAGGCGCGTCTGGCCGAACTCGAAAAGGCGGCGTGAAGCGAAGGGGTACCCCCGACGGGGCGACGCCGGGTTAGCAGAACGCACAAAGAGCGCAAAGGAGAAACAGCCCTTGCGCTCTTTGCGCGTGCTCGCTGCGGGTTTCCCGGGTGCTCCCGAAACGGAGAGGTGCTCAGCGGACCTGGTCCACCAGGTAATTCTGCACTCCCATTTGGGCCATCTGGTCGAGTTGTGCCTCGATTTCGTCTATGTGGGCCTCTTCCTGAGTCAGAATCGACTTCAGCAGCTCGCGCGTGCCGTTGTCTCCCAGTTCGACCGCTATCCGGATGCTCTCGTTATAACCGCGGATGGTGCTTTCCTCGAGGGCGTGGTCAAACTGGTGCATCTTCGGGATTTCAGGCCCGATGTTGATCGGGTTGAGCTTGCTGACGATCGGCCTCCCCTCGAGAAAGAGAATGCGCTCGATGAGCTGCTCCGCGTGTTTCATCTCAGTGATGGCCCGCGTCCTGAGCAGAGTATAGAGCCGCTGGTAGCCCCAGTTCTCACACATCTCAGCGTGAACCATATACTGGTTCGTCGCAGTCAGTTCTTCGGCCAGGCGCACATTGAGCTGCTCGATGATCTTCTCGTTCCCCTTCATGGATAACCTCCTCTTTGCGTTGTAGTGGCCTCACGGCCGCCAAAGGTACCGTGCGCTGCCCGGTGCACCGGGGCCGCGGCAGGGCGCGCACGGCTAAGACCGGGCCAACATAATTGCATTTCGTTAATTATTGTACCCTTAAATAACGTCTTGGCAATGACCGAGAAGGGAGTGGCGGCGCGGAGGGTGCTGAAGCTGCAGGGGTGCTGAAGCTGCAGGGGTGCTCAAGCTGCAGGGGTGCTCAAGCTGCAGGGGTGCAAAGGCGCTGAAGCGGCGAGGATGCCGGCACGGATCAAGGGAAGAATGGCAGGCTCGGGGAGTGAGCCGGCCGAGGCGCCCGTGGCGATTATTTGGTGCCGAAGATCTTGTCGCCCGCGTCCCCAAGCCCCGGTATGATGTAGCCGTGCTCGTTGAGACGCTCGTCAATGGCGGCGAGGTAGATATCGATTTCCGGGTAGGCTGCCGTGATCCGCGCCAACCCTTCGGGCGCCGCAACCAGACAGATGATGCGGATCCGGAGGCAGCCGGCCTGCTTCAGCATCTCGATGGTGGCGGCCATGGAGCCGCCCGTGGCCAGCATCGGGTCGACAATGATCGCCAGGCGCTCGTCCAGCTTGCCGACGAAGCGCTCCAAATAGCAACGGGCCTCCAGAGTGCTCTCGTCGCGAGCCAGCCCAACCATGCTCACCTTGGCATTGGGGATCATGCCGAGCACACCCTCGAGCATGCCCAGCCCCGCGCGCAGGATGGGGACCAAGGTGACCTTCTTCCCCTTGATCTGCTGAGTGGTGACGCGGCTGCCGTCCCAGCCTTCGATCGCCTTCTCTTCCAGCGGGAAATCCCCGGTCGCCTCGTAGGCCAGCAGGCACGCCAGCTCAGCGGCAAGCTCGCGGAATTTCTTCGTGCTGATGCCCGCCTCGCGCATGAGCCCGATCTTGTGGCGCACCAGCGGGTGGGTAACTTCGTGAACAGCCATCACGCTTCCTCCGGGACCGTGAATGATCCCTGCTCTCAGTTGGAAAGGACGACGTAGGCCAGAAAGCCTCCAAAGACAATGACCCCGACCGTCGCCAGCAGGCAGAGCAGCGCGACCAGGCGGTGACCGGTGGTTTCCGCCCCGCGCTCCTGGTAGCCCAACAGTTTCGCAAGCACCACCCCGCCGACGATCCCGCCTCCGTGGCCCCAGTTGTTGATCCCCGGCATCACGAAGCCGAACAGGAAGAGGCTGATCAGCCAGCCGCTCACCTCCCGGGAGACGGCGGCGCCGTAACTGCCGCCCCGGCTCTTGCCGAAGAAGAAGAGCGCTCCGATCAGGCCGCAGACCGAGGCGGAGGCGCCTATGGTGACGGAGACGCCTGCCAGGCAGGAGACGAGGTAACCGCTTACCCCCCCCAGGGTATAGATGATGAACATGCGGTTTGGCCCGAACTCCGAGCTCACCCAGGGACCGATCTGGCGCAGCGCCATCATGTTGAAGAAGATATGCAGCAGGCCGCCGTGCAGATAACTGGCGGAGATGAGGGTCCAGTACCGGCCGAGGCGCAGGACCGGCACCGACCCGGTTGCCCCGAGCAGCATCAGGCTTCTCTGGTCCGGGGATAAGAAACTCAGCGGGCTGCCGGAAAAGTCGCGGTGAGCGCCAACCAGCAGTGAGAGCAGGTAATAGGCGACGTTGGCGACAATGATGGCGTTGATCTGCCAGTTCCCGTTCTGGCCGCCTCGCATCAGGGCGGCGATTTTGTTCCAGCCGCGGGGCAGCTCGGCGCCGCACCAGGGGCAGGATGGTTCCGCGGCGCTGATCTGCCGCCCGCAGCGTCGGCAAGCTATGGAACGTTGAACCATCAAGAGAGTACCCCGCCGTTAAATTGCCCTACAATACATCTTGACCGAAGAAAATAACAGCGGGTTTTGACGCATCGGACAGTTCGTCTCCGGTGCCTCGGCTCGACAACTCGACAACTCGACAACTCGACAACTCGACAACTCGACAACTCGACAACTCAACAACTCAACAACTCAACGACTCAACGCCCCAACGACTCAACGACTCAACAACTCAACAACTCGACGACTCAACGACTCAACGACTCAACGACTCGACGACTCGACGACTCAACGACCCAACGACTCGACGGCTCGGCGACTCGACGACTCACCGCCCCTCAATGAGGAGCAGCGCCGGGTCCTCCAGGGAGCGGAGCACCTTGCCGAGGAACTGCGCCGCATCCGCACCGTCGGTGACCCGGTGGTCGAAGGTGAGCGAGAGCGGCAGAATCTTCCTGATGACAATCTCGCCGCGGTGCACCCAGGGGCGCTCGACGATACGGCCGAAGCCGAGGATCGCCACGTCGGGCCAGTTGATGATCGGGGTGGCGAAGGTGCCGCCGAAATGGCCGTAGTTTGTCAGGGTGAAGCTGCTCCCCTTCAGGTCGTCACGGGAAAGGGTGCGGTCATGCGCCTTGCGCCCCAGGTCCTGGATTGCCTCAGCCAGCTCGACGATGCTCTTTTGGTCAACATCCCGGATCACCGGAACCAGCAACCCCTCCGGCGTGGAGACCGCGATGCCGAAATGGTAATGTTTTTTCACTATGATGGACTGCGCGGCGTCGTCGATGGAGGCGTTCAGCAGCGGGTGCTCACGAAGCGCATGCTGGGCCGCCTTGATGAAAAAAGGCAGGAAGGTGAGGTGGGTGCCGCGTGATTCGACCTCGCCCTGTTCGCGATTGCGCAGTTCCCAGATCTCGGTGATGTCGGCCTCCTCCATGCTGGTGACGAAGGCGGCCGTCCTTTGCGAAGCCGTGACGTTTCTGGCGATGGTGCGCCGCAGGCCGCGCAGCTCCAGCCGCTCCACCGGGCCGAAGGTCTCCTCGATCCATCCAACCGGCGCGCTGCCTCCTTCAAGCTCCCTGTGCTCCGGCCCCCTGCTCTGCACCGGCTGCCGGTCCAGGTCCTCCGGGGTGATGCAGCCGCGCGGACCGCTCCCCTGGATGCGAAGCAGGTCGATCCCCCTCTCGCGGGCCAGCTTCCGGACCATCGGGGTCGCAAGCCCCGGGAACGCCGGGCGGGGTTCGAGGTACGCAGCCTCCTCGGCTTCGGGAAGGGTACCCACGATGCCGACGGAGGGGGGCCGCGGCGGGGCTGCCTCTTCGGCCGCCTCGGCGATGCTGACCAGGACCTCGCCCACCTTGACCGTCTCCCCTGCCCTGCGGTGGATGCGGGCGATCACCCCGGCGCGGGGAGCGGGGACCTCGACGACGGCCTTGTCGGTCTCCACCTCCAGCATGACTTGGTGCTCGGAGACCCGCTCCCCTTCGGCAACCAGCCATTTGCGCAACTCCACCTCGGCAATCCCCTCGCCCAGATCCGGGAGCTTGAACTCGAACGACATGCCAGGTTCTCCTTTTGCCAAGGCTTGAAAATCCGGCCGATCCGGCCGATCCGACCGCGGTCAGTACTGCAGCACCTCATCCAGCGCGGCCTGGATCTGCTCGGGGGACGGCAGGTACCGGTCCATGAGCTTCGCCAGAGGTACCGGCACGTCGGGCGCGGTCACCCTGAGAACGGGCGCCCTCAGGTGCAGCATCGCCTCTTCGGCAATCGTGGCCGCGATCTCGGCTCCCAGACCGCAACTGCGGACCGCCTCGTGAACGATGACGACCCGCCCGGTCTTGGACGCGGAGGCGAGCACCGCGCCGACATCAAAGGGGTTCAGGGTGAGCAGATCGATCACCTCGGCATCGTAATGGGCCACCGACTTCAGCACGCGCTCCAGCATGCTCCCCCAGGCGATCACCGTGACGGCGCTCCCGGCCCGCGCCAGCCTCGCCCGACCGAGCTCCAGGGTGTAGTCGCCTTCGGGGACCTCCTCACGCAGCAGGCGGTAGAGCCGGGTCGGCTCCAGGAACAGTACCGGGTCCGGGTCGCGCAGGGCCGCGAGCAGCAGCCCCTTGGCGCTATAGGGGCCGGAGGGGACCACCACCTTGAGACCGGGGCTCTGGCAAAAAAGCGCCTCGCTACTCTCCTCGTGCAACTCGGGCGCCTTGATCCCGCCGCCGTACGGGGTGCGCACCACGAGCGGGCAGCTGAAGCGGCCGCGAGAACGGGAACGCAGACGCGCCGCATGGGCGAAGAGCTGCTCGAAGGCGGAGTAGGTGAAGCCCATGAACTGTATCTCGGGCACCGGACGCAGCCCGTAGGCGGCCATGCCGACCGCGGCGCCGACGATGCCCGACTCCGACAGCGGCGTGTCCAGCACCCGCTCGGCCCCGAAGCGCTCCTGCAGCCCCTCGGTGACCCGGAACACGCCGCCGTCGCGCCCGATGTCCTCTCCCAGCAGCACGACCCGGTCGTCGCGGGCCATCTCGTCCCCCAGCGCCTGATTGATTGCCTGTACCATGTTCAATAGCGCCATGTCAGCGTCCCTTTTTTTGAGCCGCCTGGCGCGGGCTCAGCTCCGCAACGGTGGTCTCGAACAGTTCCGCGGCCGAAGGGGGCGGCAGCGCCTCCATCTCCCGGACCGCGGCGTCGATGATCCCGGCGGCCCGGCTCCTGGCGTCGAGCCCCGCCGACTCGTTCCAGAGCCCCCGCTTGGCGAGGAACCGCTCCAGCCTGAGGATCGGGTCGCGCCCGCGCCAGAGGGCCACCTCCTCGGCGGAGCGATAGCGGCTGGCGTCATCGGCGGTGGTGTGGTCGGCCATGCGGTAGGTGAGGCATTCGATGAAGGTCGGGCCGGCGCCGCTACGCGCCTTGTCGAGCGCCTGGCGCGTCGCCCGGTACACCGCGAAGGGATCGTTGCCGTCCACCTGCACCCCCTCGAAACCGTAGGCGATCGCCTTTTGCGCCAGGGTGGCCGCCGCGGTCTGCCCCTTGAGCGGCACAGAGATGGCCCACTGGTTGTTCTGGCAGATGAAGACCAGCGGCAGCCGGAATACTCCGGCCATGTTGAATCCCTCGTGGAAATCCCCCTTGGAGGTGGCGCCGTCACCGAAGTAGGCGACCACGGCTATCGGGTCGCGCCGGTAGCGCGCCGCCAGCGCGGCTCCCACCGCGTGGGGGATCTGGCTTGCCACCGCGACGCAGAAGGGGAAGATGTTGAGCCCCTCCGGGGCCTGCTGGCCACGCTCGTCGCCGGTCCAGTACTGCAGCAGGGCCGCCGCGGGATAGCCGAGGGTCAGGTGGACACCGGCCTCGCGAAACGAGGGGAAGATCCATTCCTGCGGCGACAGCGCCAGGGCGCTTCCGACCTGGGCCGCTTCCTGCCCCATGATGGGAGGATAGGTGCCGAGGCGCCCCTCCCGCTGCAGGGCGACGGCACGCTCGTCGAAGGTCCGCGCCAGCACCATCGCCTGGTACATGCGATCCAGCTCGGCGTCGGTAAACGGCGGCATGAGTGCGTCATCGACCTCTCCGGCCGCATCGAGGATGCTCAGCCGCTTGACGGCGAAACTGGCGAGAATTTCTTCTGGCATGGCCCGGGTTCATCCCTTCATTAGCATTAGTCGCTCTCAAGATAGAGTGTAATCCAACCGCTTCTGATGTCAAAGTACCGGCGAGCCAAAGGACATAAAGGACCGTAAGGACCGAAAGGAGATAAAGGGATAACGGAGAGGGGACGGGGAGGGCGCAATGGTGGTGCAGGGCGTGCGGGACCGCCGGGGCCGGGTGGCTTAGCCCTTGCGGTTCACCAGCTTGCCGTAGAGCACCGGAACCAGGGCGAAGAGGCCCAGCAGGGCAAAGGAACCGAGCACCCGCGGCGAGGCGACATCGCGCAGCGAGTTTATGGAGGCGAGACTGGCACCCGCATTCACATAGACGAAGCCTCCCGGAATGATCCCGATCATGGTGCCGAGTACGAAGGTGCGCAGCCGCAACCGCGTGAGCCCCGCCGCCAGGTTGATCAGGAAAAACGGGAACAGCGGCACCAACCGGAGAAAGAGCAGGTAGTTGAAGCCGCGCGTCTCCAGTTCACGGTTGATCCCCTCCAGCTTCGGACCGAACCTTGCCAGGACGGCGTCGCGCAGCAGGTAACGGGTCACCAGGAAGGCGAGGGTCGCGCCGATGGTGGCCGCCAGGTTGGCGTAGAGCGTCCCCGGAAGGGAGCCGAAGACGGCGCCGGCGGCAAGCGACAGGACCGCCGCGCCGGGAAGCGACAGCGCGGTTTGCACGATGTAGAGCGTCATGAAACCGGCGACCGTGACGACCTGGTGTGCCGCGTAGTAGTCGGCGAGCGCCTGACGGTTTGCCTTGAGCGCCGCCAGGGTCAGGAAGCGCCCGAGGTCGAGGTAGAAGAATAGCAGCACCGCCAGGGCGGCGAGGAGCAGCAGGAGTAATTTTTTGGTATTCATGGCAGCTCCCAAAGCGACAAGGCATCGCACACGGATTGGACCGATTGAACGGATACGGCCTGATCAGCGGCGCTGCCAGGTGAGCCAGGCGGCCAAGATCCTCTTGACGAGCGGCGTCAGGCGGGTCCGGTTGTAGGCGTCGGCCAGCTTCCTGATCGACTCGGCCTGGGTCGGATAGGGGTGGATGGTCGTACCGATGGCCGAGATGCCGAGCCCGGAACTGATGGCAAGCGAGAACTCGTTGATCATCTCCCCGGCATGACGGGCCACCAGCGTCGCCCCCAGGATCCTGCCGGTCCCCTGTTGCAGGTGGACCCGCGCGAAACCGCCACTCTCCCCATCGAGCACGGCACGGTCCAGCTCGGAAAGCGGTACGGTCAGGGTGGTGACCTTGATCCCCCGGGCCGCGGCGTCCGCCTCGTACATCCCGACATGGGCGATCTCGGGATCGGTATAGGTGCACCAGGGGATGGTCAGCGCCGAGTTTTTCTGGCGCCCCCGGAACAGGGCGTTGGCGATCAGGATGCGGGCCTGGGCGTCGGCCAGGTGGGTGAACTTGTAGGCCGAGCAGATGTCGCCGGCCGCATAGACCCGCGGATTGGAGGTCCGCAGGGTGTCGCTCACCGTGACCCCCCCCTTTTCGTAGCGGATCCCCGCCGCCTCGAGCCCGAGCCCCTCCAGATTGGGGACGCGCCCCACCCCGACCAGGATGCTGTCCGCTGCCACCTCGAAAGAGCGCGCCTCCCGCTCCAGGCGGAGCAGCTTGCCGGCCCCGCCGGCCTCGACCCCGAGGATCCGCACCCCGAGTTCCAGGGCGACCCCCTCGCGCCGCATGGCATCCTGCAGGATGGCCGCGGCATCCCGGTCCTCGCGCCCCAGGATGTGCGGCGCCAGTTCGATCAGGGTCACCCGGCTCCCCAGCCGGGCGAAGGCCTGGGCGAGTTCGCAGCCGATGGGTCCCGCGCCGATCACCGCCAGGCGCGGGGGAAGCTCGGTCAGGGAAAAGACGGTCTCGTTGGTGAGGTAGCCCGCCTCGCTCAAACCCGGTATCGGAGGGGCCTGGGCGCGGGCACCGGCGCAGAGCGCGGCACGCGCGAAGCGCAGCTTCCTCCCTGCCACCTCGATCAGGTCCGGTGCGCTGAAGCTTCCCTGGCCGATGAAGACGTCGACACCGAGCTCGTCTCTAAAGCGCCGCGCCGAGTCGTGCCCGCTGATACCGGCCCGCAGACGCCGCATGCGCTCCATCGCCCGGCCGAAATCGGCGTGCACCCCCTCCAGGCCGAGCACCCCGAATTCGCCGCTGGCCCGGGCGTCGAAGACGGCACGGGAGGCGCGGATCACCCCTTTGGAGGGGACGCAGCCGACGTTCAGGCAGTCCCCCCCCAAGAGGTGCCGCTCGATAAGGGCGACCCTGGCCCCCAGCCCGGCGGCTCCCGCGGCGCAGACCAAGCCCGCCGTCCCCCCCCCGATCACCACCAGGTTGTAGCGCCCGGCAGGCTCCGGGTTGACCCAGTCCGGCGGGTGCACGTTGTCCGTCAGTGCCCGGTTTTCTTCGCTGTCCGGTTGCAGCAGCACGGTCTGTGTCATGTCGGTCCCTCCTGATGCCATGGGACGGTGCCGGTCGCCAGCGGCCCCGTTGCCCGCACATAGTCAGGATATCATAGCATCCGATCGGTTTTTTTTGTCATAAAGCTTGGGCGCCCAGGCGCGGGAGGCGGCATTGAGGCGCGGGAGGCGGCTTTGAGCCGCAGGGCGCGCCCTGCCGGTTGTCACCCGAGGATCCCGCCGCGCAGATCGTCCGCCGGGGTGGGGGCGAGTTTTTATTCTTTTGCAGTTCATTAGTGATATGGGATATCATTACCACTATGAAAACCGACGCCAAAGCGCTCAGAGAAGCGGCAGTGCGGCTCCGCACCCGGGAGCTGCCGCGAGCTGCACAACCGGAAAACGACATCGTGCGGGCGGAGGCGCAATCCCGCGGCCCCTGCCAAAAACTTCAGCTGCGCCTGAAAAATCTGGAGGCGCAGACCGCTGAGTTGCGCCGGGTCGCACAGGAGAAGGATGCGGCCATCGCCGCGCACCGCAAGGCTCAGGCGGCTCTGGCGCGCTCCGAGGCCCGGTACCGCCGGCTCTTCGAGACCGCCAAGGACGGCATCCTGATCCTCGAGGCCGACACGGCGAGGATCACCGACGTCAACCCTTCCCTCTGCACCCTGCTCGGCTCCGCGCGCCGGGATTTCCTCGGCAAGAGGCTCTGGGAGGTCGGTTTTTTCCCCGATGCCGAGTCCGGCGGCTCTGCGCTCAGGGAACTGCAGGACCTGGGCGAGGTCCGCTATCAGGATCTGGCTCTTACCGCGAGGGACGGCAGGCAGCTGATCGTGGACTTCGTCAGCAACGTCTACCAGGTCGACCAGACCAGGGTGATCCAATGCGACATCCGCGACATCACCTCCCGCAAGCAGGCCGAGGCTGCGCTCTCCCACTCCGAGGAGCAGTGCCGCACCATCGTCAGCAACATAAACGAGTACGTCTACAGCGTGCGCTTTGAAAGCGGCACCATCAGCTCGATTTACCACAGTCCCAAGTGCCTCGAGATCACCGGCTACTCCCCGGGGGAATACTACCGCGACCCGTTTTTGTGGTTCTCCATGATTCACGACGAGGACCGGGAGCTGGTCACCGACTTCTTGAACCACATCCTCGCCGGCAGAAACCACCCGCCCATCCGGCACCGCATCAGACACAAGGACGGCTCGGAGCGCTGGCTTTTGAACAACTGCGCCGTGCAGAGGGTCGACCGCGACGGGGCGACCGCCATCTCGCGGCTGGACGGATTCATCCTCGACATCACCGATCTCAAGCACGCCGAGGAGAACATCTTCTTTCTCGCCCACCACGATCCGCTGACCCGGCTCCCCAACCGTAGGACGCTCCACGCGCGGATCGACCAGGTCCTCTCCGTGGCTCAGAAAGCGAGCCGGAGCATCGCCCTATTGTTTCTGGACATCGACGGTTTCAAGCAGATAAACGACACCATGGGGCACGACGTCGGCGACCAGCTGCTGCAGTCGGTGGCAAAGCGGCTCAATGACTGCACGCGCGCCTGTGACATAGTCTCGCGGCTGGGAGGCGACGAGTTCGTCATCGTGCTGTGGGATTGCGGGGTCGACGAGACCACCTTGGTGGCCGAGAAAATAATCAACGCCGGCTTCCGCATCGACGGCTGCAAGGCCACCATCACCTCCAGCATCGGCATCAGCGTCTATCCCGAGGACGGCGGCGACTACCTGACCCTGCTGAAAAACGCCGACCTCGCGATGTATCAGGCCAAAAAAGCCGGGGGGAAGGGGTTCCATTTCTTCACCCACAAGCTGAACGAACTGGCCCACGAGCGGTTCACCGTCGAGAGCGAGCTGCGCCGGGCCCTGGAGCGCGACGAGTTCGTGCTGCACTACCAGCCGAAGGTCAACATCGTCACCGGGAAGTTCAGCGGCATGGAGGCCCTGATCCGCTGGCAGCACCCGGTCAGGGGGCTGATCGCACCGGACAGTTTCATCGGCGTGGCGGAGGAGAGCGGTTTGCTGCACCCGATAAGCAAATGGATCATCCGCACCGTCTGCCGGCAGATCCGCCTCTGGAGGGCGCAGGGGATCGGCGCGGTCTCTGCGGCGATCAACCTCTCCGCCAGCTTCTTCCAGCATGCGGACTTCGAGGAGACCATCGAGCACGCCCTCATGGAGACCGGGATCCCCCCCGAGTGCCTGGAGCTGGAACTGACCGAAGCAACCATCATGAGCGACCCGCAGCAGGTCCTGGGGAGCATGGCCGCGATGAAAGCCCTCGGTCTGCAGCTCTCCATCGACGACTTCGGCATCGGATATTCCAGCTTGAGCTACCTGAAAAAGCTACCGGTCGACAAGCTGAAGATCGACCAGTCCTTCATTCACAACATAGCGAGCGACACCGACAACATGGCGGTGGTGCGGGCCGTCATGAACATCGGGCGCAGCATGCAGCTCAAGGTGATCGCGGAGGGGGTGGAGACCGCGTCACAGCTCGCCTGGCTCCAGGCCGAGGGGGGCGAGGAGGCCCAGGGCTTTCTCTTCAGCAGGCCGCTGCCGGCCAAGGGGATGACCGCCCTGCTCAAGCAGGGGGCGAACTTCCTGTTCCAGCCCCAGAGCACGCCGAAGGCCAGGAAAGGGCACTGAGCACGCCGGCCGTGCCCAAGCGGCGGCCCTGAACCGGAAACAGGCCGGATGCAGGGCGGCAATCCGCCATCCATCCGGCCTGTCCGGTGCAACTTTGCGCTTGGCACCTTCAGGCGCGCCACCCCCCTTCGCCGCTGCATCTCCGGCCGGAGCGGGGCGCGTCTGCTACTTGTCCTGCATGTTCATCTCCTTCATGTCCATGCTCGAGCCGTCGTCGTCAGAAGCATCGTCCGAGTCCATGTCGTCTGAGCTCAGGTCGTCAGCATCGTTGTCATAGCTTTCCGCGTCCTCGGAGGCGCTGTCCATTCCGCGCATCGAGTGGGGCGGCATCGGTCCGCCCGGCTTGTGGCCTTTCATCAGTTCCTGCAGCTTCTCCATCTGCACGTCCATTGCGGCGCGCTGCTGGACCAGCTTGGTCAGGACATCCGCCATGAGCGCCTGTTTCTTGTCCTTCGGGGCGCGGTTCATGGCATCGACCAGCTTGGCGAGCTCGGCGTCCTGCGCCTTCATCGCCTCCATCATCTGGTGACGCTGCTGCATCATCTCCTGCCAGCCACCCGGGGCGGCGCCGCGCATTTTCTTGCCGGACATCGCCCCGCCCGTCATGCAGCCGCAGCCTCCCTGACCGCCATGCATCTCATGCATGCAACCAGAGCCGCCGTGCCTCCCCCTTTTCCCCTGGTCGCCGCACATCCCGCCCTCTCGACACATCCCCTCGCACCCTTTGAAGAGTGTCTCCAGATGCTTGAGGAGTTCCTTGGAGTCGATCCGGTCAGCCTTGGAGAGGTCCTCAAGCTGAGCCAACTGGCTCCGCATCTCGGCCAGGTGCGTGCTCATCATCTTGGCCATCTCGGCGCGCTGCTCCTTCTGGTCCGCCGGCAGACTCCCGAGCGCCGCCTCGTGGTTGATTTCCATCTGGTCCGCGGAGCGTCTCATTTCGGTGATCGCGGCGCGCGCAAAATCGCGCGGCACCGTGTCGCCTCGGTGCGCCACCTTTTTGAGCGCCATGGCAAAGGTCACCAGGTTCTTGTGATAGGCCATCGCCAGCAGGTGCTGAGGATTTTGCATCATCTGCCGGTGCATGTCGGGGTGCCGATGCATCATCTGCGTCATGTCATGCTTGGTGTCCGTCTTCATATCCAGGTTCATGCCCGGTTTCATGCCAGGCGCGGAGTCATCGGCCGCAAAGGTCGGCGCGGCGGCTACTGCCAGTGCGAGTAAAGCGAGCAGCATTTTCTTCATCATGAGCATCTCCTTTTGATTGGCCACGAGTGCGGTATCCAGTTGAGCGGGGCGAGCCGTGGCAGCTTCGCTGTCAGCAGGCGAGCCCTGGCTCTCCGTCATAAGCCACAGCTAATACATGAGCACTGTTTAGTGTATAGTGCCTTACAACGCTGTCAAGCGGTGGCCTTCCGGCCAGGGTGAGCCAGCCTGGCGACGGGTCTCCGGCAGGGTCGCAGCGCCTTTTTCGTGCCGACAGGAGGAGGGATAGAGGTTTCTGAGGTACCGCAGGGAGGAGCCGTGCCGACTGAAGTTTGCCCCAGGTGCCGGGAGTTTGCCCCAGGGGCGGGAGGTTTGCCTCCGTGGTGGGGGCGGGTGTACCGGGGGTGGGGAGTCTGGCTTGGACCCTGTTTCGGGGGAGGTCGCGGCCCGCTAGGCGGCAGGCTCCCTGGTGTAGCTCTCGGTCTCCCGGGCGAACTGGGAAAAACCTTGTTCGAGACTTTTCAGCAGATCGGCGGCCCCCTCCCGCTGCCCGTTGCGGGACAGGGTTTCCAAACTGTCCGCGGCCTGCCGCATGCGCCAGGCCGAGATGTTGGCCGACGCGCCCTTGATGGTGTGCGCCTGGATGCGGGTCTGCTCCAGGTCCCCTGCCTCCACCGCCTCCCGCAGCACCTTCAGATACCCGGCGGTCACCACGCTGTACATCTTCACGAAGCGCCCGACCATATCGGCGTTCCCTCCCAGACGCTCCACGAGGTCGTCGACATCGAACACCCTGGGGGCCTCCGCGGCGGGCGCAGCCGGCTCCGGGGCCGCCTCCCGCGTCTGCTCGGGTTGCGCAGCGCCGAGGCCAGCCTCCGGCACCAGCCGGTCGAGCAGTTCGAGGATCTCGGCCGGGCGCGCCGGCTTGGCCAGGTAGGCGTCGGCGCCCGCTTCCAGGCACTTGTCGCGGTCTCCCTGCAGCGCGTAGGCGGTCATGGCGACCACCGGCGTCACCCGGCCCAGCTGCTGCTCCAGCCCCCTTATTTCCCGGGTGGCCTGGTATCCGTCCAGGACCGGCATCTGCATGTCCATGAAGATGATATCGAAGCGGCGCTCGCGGAAGAGATCGACCGCTTCGCGCCCGTTACGGGCCATAGTCACCCGGTGCCCCCGCTTCTCCAGTATGATGCGCACCATCTCGCGGTTGATCTCCACGTCATCCGCCACCAGGGCCGAGCAGCGGGAGCGATCCTCACGGATACTGTGGCGCGTCACCGGCTCGTGCCCCTTCCCGCTGCCGTTCAGGACGCCGACCATGGCGTCGTGCAGCTCGGCGTGCACCACCGGCTTGGTCAGGTAGCCCGCGATGCGCAACTCCTGGCAGCGCAGGGCGTCGCCGCGGACCCCGGCGCTCGGCATGATGACGATCTGGATTCCGTCGTAGGCCGGCAGCATCCGCACCCGGCGCGCCAGCTCCCAGCCGTCCATCCCCGGCATGTTCACATCGGTGAGCAGCAGGCGCGGCAGGCCGCTTTTTTGCGCCATGAGCGCGAGCTGCTCCAGCGCCCCGGCCCCGTCCCGCGCCAGGGAGACCGACATGCCCCAGCGCGAGAGCGCCCCATCGAACATGCGGCGGTTTATCTCGACATCGTCCACCACGAGCGCACTGGTGCCGCTCAGCTCCAGGTCCGCGCCGGCGTCCCGAGGCACTCCCGCCTGGAAACGCAGCCTGGCCGTGAAACCGAAGCTGCTGCCGACCCCGGGCTCGCTTTGCACCGTGATGGTGCCCCCCATCAGGGAGGCCAGCTGCTTCGAGATGGCAAGGCCGAGGCCCGTGCCGCCGAAAAGCTTGGTGGTGGAGGCGTCGCCCTGCTCGAAGGCCTCGAAGATGCGCTGCTGGGCCTCGTAGGGGATGCCGATCCCCTGGTCGGTGACCTGGAAGAGCAGCAGCACGTCGTCCTGCGACTCCTGCACCAGGCTGACCACGACCTCTATCACCCCCTGGTCGGTGAATTTGACCGCGTTGCCCACCAGGTTGATCAGCACCTGCCTCAGGCGCCCCGGGTCCCCCAGCAGGGCGTCGGGCACCGCGGATTCGGCGTTGAAAGCGACCTCCAGCCCCTTTTGGGCGGCCCGCAGCGAGACGGCGCGCAGGGACTGCCCCACCATGCTGCGCAGCAGGAAGGGGGTATCCTCGATCTCGATGCGCCCCACCTCGATCTTGGAGAAATCGAGCACGTCGTTGATGATGTCGAGCAGATTGTCGGCAGAGACCTTGATGGAGCGTATGTACTCGAGCTGCTCCGTGTTGAGCTCGGTGTCGTAGATCAGTTCGGTCATGCCGATGATGCCGTTCATCGGGGTGCGGATCTCGTGGCTCATGTTGGCCAGGAACTCGCTCTTGGCGAGGCTCGCCGCCTCAGCCTTCCCCTTGAGCTCGATGGTCTGCAGCAGATCCTGCTCCCGTCGGCGCAGCACGCTCACGATGACGGCGATCCCGAGAAGCAGCGCCAGGGAGCAGAGCAGCGACAGGAAGGCGATCCCCCGAACCGAGTGGCGCCAGTTGGCCAGAAAGAAGTCGTCCGTGATGGTGATGTTGACGATGAGCGGGTAGCGCCGCACCACCCGGGTCGCACCGAGCCGCGCCACCTGGCGGTCCCGGTCCGAGAACCTCGGCGCGTTGAGGTACATGACGTCATTGTCCTTTTTCTGCTTCTGGACCGTGGCGTAACTCGTGCCGCTCTTGTTCACCTTGCCGATCAACTCATCCTTGAAGGGCCAGCGGGTCAGGACGGAGAAATCGCTGCGGTAGAGTGTCACCGAGGCGCCTTCGCCGAGGTTGAGTCCGAGGCGCTCGTAGAACTTGGTGAAGGCGTCGACCGATATCCCGATCAGCACCAGCCCGAGCATGTTGCCGCGGCTGTCGTTGAGCCGGCGGCTCAGGTAGAACACCCACTTGCCGTTACCCTTGTTGCGCACGGCGACAGAGACGAAGTTTCCCGCGTCGTTGCTTTTGGCCTGGGCCTTGAAGTAGTCCCGATCTGCGAGATTGATGGGAGGAGGGGGAAAGGAACGGGTGATGTTGATCACGTCGCCGTTGTTGGCGACCACCGTCGCGACGTCCACCTGGGGGAGGAACTCGGTTTTGTCACGCAGCATCCTGAAGATTTCCGGGTTCGCCAGGCGCTTCCTGAAATCCTCCGGGCTGTCGGCGCCCGCGGCGCGCACCCGTTCGGCAATGCCGTCCAGCGCGATGTTCGCGGAGAGCATGGTCTGGTAGGTGTGCTCAGCCAGCACCAGCGAGTTGTTGGCCATCTGTTTGCGCCAGACCTCTATTTCCTGGTCGCGCAGCACAAAAGTGGCGATGATGGCCAAAACGATGATGGTAACGACCGACAGGGCACCGAAGCCGATGGTGAGCTGGCTGGCCTGAAATCTGTTCCAAAGCTTGGACATGTACTTTTTCCGTTTTTCGCTGAGAGGCAGCCGACCCCTGGTTTTCTCAATTGATACGCTCTGTAACTATCGGTTCCTGTCATTAAAACCTGAAGCCATTTTTTGTCCGGAGCCGGCACTGCTCCGTTTCGCCCCGCAATCCCGCGGCTCTCGGGTCACCGGTCTTTTCGGCCGGGGCGGCTTCCAATAAAGGCCGGTCATGGTAGAATGGCAAATTAAACAATACTAACTGGCAAGCGGGAGCTGGCGTGCCCCGCGCGCTACCCGGCAGGGGGGGGACGGCGACCATCGCTTGAGCCAGGAGAGACCTTGGAACGCGGGATTGACGGGAGAGACCGACGTGGCAGGCGCTGGAAGGTGGGGGGGGGGACCGTTGGACGCAGCAACATGAGCCGAAGCGTTACACCTTTTTGGAGTCCTCGACATGCCGAACTGGGACATCGCGTATATCAGAACCGAACCGCTGCCACAGCCCCCGCACTGCAGGCAGAGTAACGTGCCGAAGTTCAGGTGCACCATAGAACTGATTGACGGCAGCACCATCATGAGGTGCGGAGGCACCGTACAGCATGCCCTCGCCAACGCCATAGCCTGTTACAAGACCTCGGCAAGGATACCACTACGCAGGCGGTAACCCCCTGTCACCCTCGGCCCCAGCATCACGGCTTGTCCGCCGCGTGCTGCTCCGCTCCCTGGAAGACGACTTCCAGGCGCAGGGTGAAAGCGTAGTTCACCGGGAAGCTGCCGTCCGCGCTGCGCGGCCAGGCAACCTGGGGCTCAAGTTCGTAAAACAGCCAGCTGCGCAGGAAGTTGCGCCGGTAGCGCAGCAGTATCCGGTAATTGCTGACCCAGTCATCGAAACTTGTGTTGCCGTAGACACCGCCCGTCAAGGTTACGGCGGAGCGGGTGGAGAGTTCGTGCAGCAGCGAGAGCTCGCTGCCCCACTCGAGCGCCCCGATCTCCTGGGAGAGGGTGGCGCTGTTGGCCAAGCGCAGGACGGTCTTCGGATCGAGGGAGCGTTCCAGGCTGAACTCGGTGGTCTCGCCGACCCCGTCGGGGGTCTTGACGAAGAAGGTCTCGGCGAAGCGGACCAGGAACAGGTCGCTGACCTGCTGGGTGCGCTGGTAACGGGCCCTGGCGAAAACGTCCGGAGGCAGTACCAGGTTCACACCGGCCCCGAGAAAAAAGTCGGTGCCCGGGGAGCGAATCAGTTGGTAGCGCAACTCGGTGTTGACGAACCTGGCGGTACGGAAGGTCCGGTCAAAGCCTGGGCTGCCCGGGTCCTCCGGGAGGCTGGGCGCGAAGGGGTCCGGCTTGTCCTCCCCGGAAATGGAGAGCTGCAGCCGTTCGTTGATCCGGGAAAGCTCCACGTTGGCGCGCAGCGTCGATCCGAAGTTGAGACCTCCGCCCTGCTGCAATCGCAGTGAGTTGCGCCAGCGCAGCAGGTACGCGGTGTGCAGCGCCTGCTGGCTGTTCGCCTTTCCGAAAAAGTCATCCAGACCGACGACTTGCTGGAGGATGCCGCGCTCCAGGTAATCATGGGTCTGGTCCGCGGTCCTCGCCAGTGCCCCGGTCATCTTACTCTTGAGCGAAGTAGCCGCAGCCGGCCCGGAACTCGGGAAGGCCGGCAGTGCGCGAAGCATGGTCCCTCCCGGCAGGGGGATGTCGAGAACGGGGGGCTCAGGCTCACCGGCGGCGGCGTCGGGGAGCCCGGCTCCTGCCGGAGCAGGAGCGCCCGTGGCGGGTGCAGGCCGCGCTTCGGGGGGTTGCCCCGCGGCAGCCGTCTCCCCCCTGGCCGGTGACTGCCAGAGGCAGGCCGCCAGCAGCAGCGCAGCCAGACAACGTGACGTCCAGATCTGCGCGACAAGGGCACAGCATTTTTGACCGCGCGAGGAGCTTGGCCTTTCTAGCCTCTTAGGAAAAAGCATTCCTGTCACACCAGCGTTCCTGCGCCGGGGAAACCCGGCACCGCGTCATAACTTTGAGCAGCGCTCGATTCTGATAGCGCAAAACCTGCAGCAAAGTACAGGGGGAAAGATAATGAAATAGTACCTTCTAACTGGTTTCCTGTCATCAGTAATAGTTAACTCCATACCAGCCATCCGCCCTGAGATAACCCCCCCGCAACGGAAAAAGGCCGCTCCCAAGGGGCGGCCTTTTTCTTCGCAAACGGGTCGGGTATCAGCTACTTCGCAGCCGGGGTCGCGGCAGGCGCAGTGGTGGTCTCTTCCTTCTTCATGACCTTTTTGGTTTTCTTGCCTTTCTTGGTTTTTTTGACGTGCTTCTTCACTTCCTTCTTTTCACCGGCAGGGGTGGTGGTGGTCGATTCGGTCTTGGTTTCGTCCTTCATGTCGGCGGCAAAAACGGCCCCCGCGAAAGAAATGGCGACCAGGGCGGCTGCGATACTGGAAAGAATTTTTTTCATTTTGACGTCCTCCGAAGAATTTATTTTAGCCACGGCAAACTAACAGCAGTTAATGTGCCAACACTAAGAGTAATTGCAGGTGCCCGCAATTACACAACTATAAACTACCGACCCACGGCAAGCAGGCCCCCATTCACCTGAAATGCTCCCTGCCCCGCCTTATTTGCGGCAGAGGGTGTACGATCGAGAACCCTGTTCCCCGCACACCCCGTTCCACGCACACTCCGATCTCCCGCGCCGCTATTTTTTCGCAAACATCGTTTTGTTGATCTAGGTCAAGAACCTTTCCTTCATAGTATCCTAAATTCTTCACACCCCCTTTACCTGAAGGAAACGACACGCCGCAGCGGGCTGACTGCGACGCTAACAAGCCGAAATTACAAATATTTTACGGCAGACCGACGTTTAAAAGGAGATTTCCCCATGATCCACCCATCCCTCACCCTGCAGCGCCTACTCATTTTACTGGTGTTGCTGGCAAGTGCCGGCACCGCCCGGGCAGACGCCGGGAAAGAGCTCTTCGACAAGCAGTGCGCCAGCTGTCACACGATCGGTGGCGGCGACGGCGCCGGCCCGGACCTCAAGGGGGTGGGCGCCAAGCACCCGGCGGATTGGCTGGTACGGATGGTAACCGCGCCGGACAAGCTGACGGCGGAGAAGGACCCGGCGCAGCTGGAGCTGGTCAAGAAATTCGGCATGGAGATGCCCAACCTCGGCGTGAGCGGCGACGACGCCCGAAAGATCGTCGCCTTCCTCGGGGCCGGCGGCGCCCCCGCCGGGTCCGGTGCTCCGGCGCCGGGAGCCGGCGAGGCCAAGCCCGCGGAAGCGACCAAGGCGGAACTGGTCGTCACCAAGGAGATGCTGGCCGCCGGCCGGGACCTCTTCACCGGGAAAGTGCCCTTTGCCAAGGGTGGCGCCCCCTGCGTCTCCTGCCACCGCCTGAGCTACCCCGGGATCGACGGCGGCGCCCTGGCGGCGGACCTCTCCGGCGTCTTCGACAAGATGGGCGAGAGCGGGGTGCGCGGGGTGCTGAAGAGCCTCAGCTTCCCGGTCATGAAGAAGATCTACGCGGAGCGCCCCCTGAGCGAGGACGAGACCACCGCCCTCACCGCGCTCTTCAAGGACGCGGCCGCCAGGAAGCAGCTGCCGAGCGACCCCTATCCCCTGGCCGGGCTCGGTTTCTTCGCCCTCTGCCTGGTGGCCGCCATTCTGTTTAAAAGGAGTACCAAATAATGTCCCCAAACAGGATCAAGGACGATCGCAGCCCGGAGAGCCGTGACTGGGAGGAGTTTTACCGCAACCGCTGGCAGTACGACAAGGTGGTGCGCTCCACGCACGGCGTGAACTGCACCGGCGGCTGCAGCTGGATGGTGCACGTGAAGGACGGCATCGTCGGCTGGGAGCTGCAGGCCAACGACTACCCCCAGTTCGACGGCACCATCCCGAACCACGAGCCGCGCGGCTGCGCCCGGGGCATCAGCTACTCCTGGTACCTCTACAGCCCGATGCGGGTGAAGCACCCCTACCTGCGCGGGGCGCTGCTGGACCGCTGGACCGAGGCGAGAAGCCGCTTCGCTGACCCGGTCGAGGCCTGGGCGAGCATCGTGGAGAGCCCCGAGGCGCGCCTCTCCTACACCTCCAAGCGCGGCATGGGGGGCTTCCGGCGCGGCAGCTGGGACACCGTCATCGAGATCATCGCCGCCTCCACCGTCTACACGGTCAAGAAGGACGGCCCGGACCGGGTCGTCGGCTTCTCCCCGATCCCCGCCATGTCGATGATCAGCTACGCGGCGGGGACCCGCTTCCTGCAGCTTTTGGGCGGCGTCGCCATGAGCTTCTACGACTGGTACTGCGACCTGCCGCCCGCCTCCCCCCAGGTCTGGGGCGAGCAGACCGACGTGAACGAGTCGGCCGACTGGTACAACGCCTCCTACATCGTGCTGTGCGGCTCCAACGTCCCGATGACCCGGACCCCGGACGCCCATTACTTAGCCGAGGCCCGCTACCGCGGCACGAAGGTCGTGGTCATGTCGCCGGACTACTCCATGGCGAGCAAGTTCGCCGACGCCTGGCTCCCGGTCGAACAGGGGCACGACGGCGCCTTCTGGATGGCGCTGAACCACGTGCTTTTGAAGGAGTTCTACGCCGACCGGCAGGTACCCTTCTTTCAGGACTACGTCAGGAAGTTCACCGACCTCCCCTTCCTGGTGAAGCTCACCGAGAAGGACGGCACCTGGCAGAAGGGCGAATTCCTGCGCGCCGACGAGTTCGAGCGCTCAAGCTCCATCGAGCACGCCGACTGGACCCTGTGCGTCGCGGACCAGCAGGGCGAGGTGCGCGTGCCGCACGGCAGCTTAGGGTCGCGCTGGAGCAAGCAGGAGGGGAACTGGAACCTCGACATGAAGGACATGGTGGACGGCAGCGAGATCGATTCGTCCTTAAGCTTTCTCGGTCAGCAGACCCTGAAGGTCCGCTTCGTCTTCGAGGGAGAGAAGGATCAGATCCGCTCCGTGCCGGTGCGCCGGGTCGCCACCAGGAACGGCGAGACCGTCGTCACCACCGTCTTCGACCTGCTGATGGCGCAGTTCGGCGTGTCGCGCGGGCTCTCCGGCGACTACCCGCTGGACTACGATTCCGATCTCCCCTTCACCCCCAAGTGGCAGGAGAAGCACACCGGCATCGACGCCGAGACCCTGATCAACATCGCCCGCGAGTGGGGCAACAACGGCGAGCAGAGCACCGGGCGCAACATGGTCATCATCGGCGCCGGCGTGAACCACTGGTACCACAACGACCTGATCTACCGCGCCGCCATCACGGCGCTGATCCTGACCGGCAGCGTCGGCAGGAACGGCGCCGGCCTCGCCCACTACGTGGGGCAGGAGAAGGTGGCGCCGCTCTCCCCCTGGACCTCCATCGCCATGGCTCAGGACTGGACCAAGGCGTCCCGGCTGCAGAACACCCCGAGCTTCTGGTACATGCACTCGGACCAGTGGCGCTACGACCGCAGCTTCGTGGACTACTTCAAGCCGGAGACCGGCGAGAGGATGCCGATGCACGCGGCCGACTTCAACGCGAAGGCCGTGCGGCTGGGGTGGCTCCCCTTCGCCCCGCACTTCAACGACAACACCCTGAAGCTGATGGAGCAGGCGAAGGCGGAGGGGTGCCAGGACGACGCCCAGATCAGGACCTGGCTGGTGGAGCGGCTCAAAAGCGGCAAGACCCGCTTCGCCATCGAGGACCCGGACGGGAAGGGGAACTCCCCGAAGGTCTGGTTCATCTGGCGCGGCAACGCCATCTCGGCGAGCGCCAAGGGGCACGAGTTCTTCCTGAAGCACGTGCTGGGTGCGCCCAACTCGAGCTTCACCGCCAAGGAGGCCGCCAAGGGAGTCGCCAAGGAGATCGTCTGGCACGACAAGGCGCCGGAGGGGAAGGTGGACCTGGTGGTCGACCTCAACTTCAGGATGGACACCTCGACCATGTACTCGGACATCGTGCTGCCCGCCGCCACCTGGTACGAGAAGAGCGACCTGAACACGACCGACATGCACTCCTTCGTGAACTGCATGGACGCCGCGGTCCCCCCCTCCTGGGAGTCCAAGAGCGACTGGAAGATCTTCGGCGAGATCGCCAAGAAGGTGAGCGAGCTCTCGGCGAAGCACCTGCCGACCCCGGTTAAGGACGTCATCGCCGCGCCGCTTCTGCACGACACCCCCGGCGAGATCGCCCAGAGAAGCGTGCTGGACTGGAAGCTCGGCGAGTGCGAGGCGATTCCCGGCAAGACCATGCCGAACCTCGCCATCGTGGAGCGCGACTACCCGAACATCTACAACCGCTTCATGTCCCTGGGGCCCGAGATCGGCCACCTCGGCTCGCACGGCAACTACTACGACGCGGACGACGAGGCGGAGAAGCTCCTGGAAACGCTCCCCACCCGCAGCTTCGCCGGCAAGGAGCGCGTGGACCTGGAGAGCGAGAAGACCGTCGCCGACGTGATCCTGTCGCTCGCCTCCGAGACCAACGGCGAGCTGGCGCACCGCGCCTTCCAGAAGCTGGAGAAAAGGGTCGGCAAGCCGCTGTCCCAGATCTCCGAGGGGAGCCGCGACTTCCGGATGAAGTGGGAGGACGTGACCCAGAAACCGCGCCGCGCCATCAGCTCCCCGATCTGGAGCGGGCTCATGAACAACGGCCGCCCCTACGCCCCCTTCACGCTGAACGTGGAGCACGGGGTGCCCTGGCGCACCCTCTCCGGGCGGCAGTCGCTCTATCTGGACCACCCGTATTACGGCGAGTTCCACGAGGGGCTCCCGACCTTCAAGGGGAAGCTGAACCCGGCGCTCCTGGACGAGACGGAAGGGGAGACCGGCCTGGTGCTGAACTTCCTGACGCCGCACGGCAAGTGGGGGATCCACTCCACCTATTCTGACAACCTGAGGATGCTGACCCTGTCGCGCGGAGGGCAGGCGGTCTGGCTGAACCACCTGGACGCCGAGGGGGCGGGGATCGAGGACAACGAGACGGTCGAGATGTACAACGCCAACGGCGTCGTGGTCTGCCGCACCATCGTTTCCGCCCGCATTCCGCAGGGGGCCGCGGTCATGTACCACGCCCCGGAGCGCACCCTCAACATCAAGAAGTCCAAGAAGAGCGGCAAGCGGGGCGGGGTGCACAACAGCCTGTCGCGCATCCGGCTGAAGCCGACCCTCATGCTGGGCGGCTACGCCCAGTCGAGCTACTACTTCAACTACTGGGGCCCCACCGGGGTGAACCGCGACAGCTATGTCGTGGTGAGGAAGCTTAAGTAGGCTTTTTTGTCCCCCCTATGGCATAGGGGGAAGCTGAACGCAGTGAAGCAGGGGGGGGTCGGCAGAAAGAGGACCCCCCTGTCTCGCTCCGCGAGCCTTCCCCCCTACTTCGCAGGGGGGATACCTGGCGCCAACCATGTCTCCAGGTTTAACAGTTTTTTATCTCGGCGACGAAGGAGCCGCATTATGGACGTACGAGCACAAATAGTCATGGTTTTCAATCTGGACAAATGTATCGGGTGCCACACCTGCTCCATCTCCTGCAAGAACATCTGGACCGACCGCAAGGGCGCCGAGTACATGTGGTGGAACAACGTGGAAACCAAGCCCGGCGTCGGCTACCCGAAGCAGTGGGAAAACCAGGAGCGCTTCAAGGGGGGCTGGGTGGTGGACGGCTCCAAGCTGAAGCTGAAGGCGATGGGCAAGGGCCCCACCCTGCTCAACATGTTCTTCCAGCCCAACATGCCGAAGATAGAGGATTACTACGAGCCCTTCGACTTCGACTACGGCAACCTGGCCGGCGCCAAGGAGGCGAACGACCAGCCGGTCGCGGAGGCGTTCTCCCAGATCTCCGGCAAGAAGATCGACGAGATCCAGGGGGGCCCCAACTGGGACGACGACCTCTCGGGCTCCCAGATCTACGCGGCCAAGGACTCGAACCTGCAGGACAAGCAGGTCATCGACTCCTACGACTCCATGTTCATGCAGTACCTGCCGCGCATCTGCAACCACTGCCTGAACCCGGCCTGCGCCGCGTCCTGCCCCTCGCGCGCCATCTACAAGCGCGCCGAGGACGGCATCGTGCTGGTGGACCAGGAGGTCTGCAAGGGGTGGCGCTTCTGCACCAGCGCTTGCCCCTACAAGAAGGTCTACTTCAACTGGAACTCCGGCAAGGCGGAGAAGTGCATCTTCTGCTACCCGCGCGTGGAGACCGGCCAGTGCAACGCCTGCGCCCACAGCTGCGTGGGGCGCATCCGCTACGTCGGCGTTCTCTTGTACGACGCCGACGGCGTCGAGGCGGCGGCGCTCAAGAAGGACGACGAGCTGGTCGAGGCGCACCGGAGCCTGATCCTCGACCCGAACGACCCCGAGGTGCGCGCGGGCGCCAAGAAGAACGGCGTCACGGACCAGTGGCTGGACGCGGCGGTGAAGTCGCCGGTCTACACCCTGGTGAAGGAGCTGCGCGTAGCACTCCCGCTGCATCCCGAGTTCCGGACCGTCCCGATGGCCTACTACATCCCGTCGCTCTCCCCGGTGCTCTCCGTCTGGGGCGACACCCACAAGCTCCTGGAGCACGGCATGATCCCGGCGCTGGAGAAGCTCAGGGTTCCCATCGGCTACCTGGCGAGCCTGTTGTCCGGAGGAAACCACGGGGTGATCGAGGAAGCCCTGAAGAAGCTCATTGCACTTCGGGTCTTCATGCGCGGCGAGAACCTGAAGCTTCCCGTCGATCCGGCGGTACTGCAGGATGCCGGACTTGATCCGGCATCGGCCAAAAAACTCTACCGGCTCTTCACGATCGCCGGCTACAACGAGCGCAACGTGATCCCGGCGCAACAGCGCGAGGAGCAGGACGATCCCTTCAAGCGCAACCAGGAAGCCGGCTTCGGCATCCTCAAGAAGACCAGGGGGGGCAAATGAGCATCGTTGAGAGCTACGACGGGCTGGCAAAAATGCTCGACTACCCCGAGGAAAAGGCGGGCCTGCTGGAATCCTACGGCAACCTCGCCAGCTATCTTGAGCAAAGCGGCATCGACTCGCCGACCGACCCTTTCGGGGAGCTGGTGCGGAGTTCGACGCTGGCCGAACTGCAGGAGGACTACGTCGCCCACTTCGATTTCAACCCGGCGGCCGCCCCCTACCTCGGGCACCACCTGTACGGCGACAACCAGAAGAAGGGTGCCTACATGATCCGGGTGAAGCAGGAGTACCTGCGCTACGACTTCAACCCGCAAGGGTGCGAGCTCCCCGACCACCTGGCGGTGCTGCTCGGGTTCCTGGCGCACCTGGCGCGGCTGGGCGAGGACGCCGTGCGCCGCAGGTTCATCGCGGAACTGGTGCTGCCGGGACTGGACAAACTCGTCGCGTCCTGCGCGCCGCGCGGACTCTCGCCCTGGCTCACGCTGGTTGAGGCGGCCGGGCTGCTCTGCAGCGCCGACTGCCAGGAGGTGTCAACATGCTGAACGACCTGATCTTCATAGCGCTCCCCTATGCGGCGCTCGCCCTGGTGCTCTTCGTCACGCCGTACCGCTTCATCTCCAACCGGCTCACCTGGTCGGCCTACTCCACCCAGTTCCTGGAAAGGAAGTTCCTGTTCTGGGGGATCAACCCCTGGCACTACGGGGTCATTCCGATCCTGGCCGCGCACATCATCGGCTTCGCCTTCCCCGGCTGGGTGAAGGGGTTCCTCGGCAACCAGGAGACCCTGCTGCTGGTGGAGAGCTTCGGGCTCGGGCTCGGGCTCTTCGCCCTGCTGGGCTGCGTGATCCTGCTGCTGCGCCGCGCCAACTCCGGCATGCTGAGCAAGGTCACCTTCGGCAGTGACTGGCTGGTGCTCTACCTGCTCGCCTTCCAGGCCGGGACCGGGATCTACATCGGTTACTTCGAGCGCTGGGGATCCCAGTGGTACCTGCACACCGCGGTGCCGTATCTCTGGTCCATCGTCTCCTTCAACCCGCAGTTAGGCTTCGTGACCGACCTGCCGCTGGTCTTCAAGCTGCACGCGGCCAGCGCGTTCCTGATCGTCGCGGTGCTCCCGTTCACCAAGCTGGTGCACATGCTCTACCTGCCGATCGACTTTCTGAAGGACCCGCCCATTTTGTACAAGTGGCGGGTTAAGTAGCAGCTACCCCCCTGTCTCGCTTCGCGAGCCTTCCCCCCTACCTCGCAGGGGGGACTTGGTTGTCCCCCCTATGAAATAGGGGGGAAGCTGAACGCAGTGAAGCAGGGGGGTGCCTGGTTGGTTCAACGACGTAACGAGGTACGGGGAGCTTTCATGGCATCACAAAAACGGCAACAGCTTTCCGTACTCTCCAGCAGCACCGTCGCCTTCACGGTCTGCTTCGCCGTCTGGGTCATGTTCTCCATCATCGGCATCCCGATCAAGGCGTCGCTCCACCTGAACGAGACGGAGTTCGGCCTGCTGGCGGCCACCCCCATCCTTTCCGGGTCGCTGATCCGCCTGCCGCTCGGCATGTGGACCGACCGGTACGGCGGCCGGGTCGTCTTCCTGATCCTGATGCTGGGCACCATCCTCCCAATCTACATGATCGGCGACGCGACCGAGTACTGGCAGTTCCTGGCCCTGGGCCTCTGCGTCGGGATCGCGGGGGGCTCCTTCTCGGTCGGGATCAGCTACGTGGCGCGCTGGTTCAGCAAGCCCCGGCAGGGGTTCGCGATGGGGATCTTCGGGGCGGGCAACGCCGGAGCCGCGCTGACCAAGTTCGTGGCCCCCTCCATCGTCGCCGCCTACGGCTGGCAGATGGTCCCGAAGGTCTATGCCGTGGCGATGCTGGTGACCGCCTGCCTGTTTTGGGCGTTCAGCCACTCCGACCCTAAACACAGGGTGTCCTCATCCGTCACCGTGCGGGAGCAACTGCGCGCCCTCAAGGACCCCGTGGTCTGGCGCTACAGCCAGTACTACGCTATCGTCTTCGGCGGCTACGTCGGGCTTTCCCTCTGGATGACCAAGTACTACATCAACGAGTTCGGGCTGGACATGAAGACTGCGGCCTTGGTCGCCACCATTTTCGTGCTCCCCTCCGGCGTCATTCGCGCCCTGGGCGGTTGGGTCTCCGACAAGTTCGGAGCGCACCGTGTCACCTGCTGGATCCTCTGGATCTCCTGGGGATGCCTGTTCATCCTCTCCTACCCGCAGGCCGACCTGGCGGTCCGGACCATCACCGGCCCGGCGAGTTTCCACCTGGGGCTCAACATCTGGGCCTTCACCGCGCTTTTGTTCGTGGTGGGCCTCTCCTGGGGTTTCGGCAAGGCTTCGGTCTTCAAGCACATCGCCGACGACTACCCCCACCAAATCGGGGTGATCTCCGGCATCGTGGGGCTCATGGGAGGGTTGGGCGGCTTCGTGCTCCCGATCATCTTCGGTGCGCTGGTCGACCTGACCGGAGTTAGGAGCAGCGCCTTCATGTTCCTCTTCGCCATGACGACCTTCTCCCTGTTCCTGATGCTCACTAGCATGCAGCGGGACAAGAAGCGGCACAGGCTGCATCTGGCGGCGGCAAAGGCGTAGGGTTCCTTTCCCACGAGACGCCCTCGCCCCGGCCCGGCACCGCCGCTGAGTGGAGGCTCTCCGCGGGAAGGGTGTCGTTTTGTCCCCCCTACTTCGCAGGGGGGATACAGAACGCAGGGGGAAGCTGAACGCAGTGAAGCAGGGGGGTGTTCTGCCGGCAGAGAGACCCCCCTGTCTCCCTGCGCGAGCCTTCCCCCCTACTTCGCAGGGGGGATACGGAACGCAGGGGGAAGCTGAACGCAGTGAAGCAGGGGGGTGTTCTGCCGGCAGAGAGACCCCCCTGTCTCGCTGCGCGAGCCTTCCCCCCTACTTCGCAGGGGGGATACGGAACGCAGGGGGAAGCTGAACGCAGTGAAGCAGGGGGGGGTGTTCTGCCGGCAGAGAGACCCCCCTGTCTCGCTGCGCGAGCCTCCCCCCCTACTTCGCAGGGGGGATACGGAACGTAGGTGGGCTGCCTGTGCCCTCGCGGGATAGCCCCGGGTGGTGGGCAGGGGTGAGGGAGTTGCCACGCAGGTACCGGTACGGCAAAATAGTTACTGCAGCATATTCAAGGAGGCCTTAGATGGCAAAACGCGTATTGAAAGTATGGAGACCGGAAGACGAAACCTTCTGGCACAACGAGGGAAAGGCGATCGCCTCCCGCAACCTCTGGATCTCCATCCCCGCCCTCTTCCTCTCCTTCGCGGTCTGGATGGTCTGGAGCGTCGTGGTGGTGAACCTGCAGTCCATCGGCTTTGGCTTCGACGCCAACAAGCTCTTCTGGCTGGCGGCCCTCCCCGGCCTTTCGGGCGCGACACTCAGGATCTTCTACTCCTTCATGGTGCCGATCTTCGGCGGCCGGAAGTGGACCACCATCACCACCGCCTCGCTGCTGATCCCGGCGGTCGGCATCGGCTTTGCCGTGCGCGACCCGCACACGAGCTACTCGACCATGCTGACGCTGGCCCTGTTGTGCGGCTTCGGCGGCGGCAACTTCGCTTCCAGCATGTCCAACATCAGCTTCTTCTTCCCCAAGTCGCAAAAGGGGACGGCGCTGGGACTCAACGCCGGCCTGGGGAACCTCGGGGTGAGCGCCATGCAGTTCCTGGTGCCGCTGGTCATCACCACCGGGATGTTTAGCGCCCTGTGCGGCGACCCGCAGATCTGCGTGGTCAAGGGAGTGACCAAGTCGGTCTGGATGCAGAACGCGGGCTTCATCTGGGTCCCCTTCATCCTGGCGACGACGATCGCCGCCTGGTTCGGCATGCACGACATCGCCGACGCCAAGGCGTCCTTCAAGGAGCAGTCGATCATCTTCAAGCGCAAGCACAACTGGATCATGTGCTGGCTCTACCTCGGCACCTTCGGCTCCTTCATCGGCTATTCCGCCGGCCTGCCGCTCCTGATCAAGTCCCAGTTCCCGGCCATGAACCCGACCCAGTACGCCTTCCTGGGGCCCCTCGTCGGCGCCCTCTGCCGCCCCTTGGGCGGCTGGGTTGCGGACAAGCTGGGAGGGGCGCGCGTCACCTTCTGGAACTTCATCGCCATGGCGGGCGCGGTGTTCGGCGTGCTTAACTTCCTCCCCCACGACGGCTTGGCCGGCAACTTCTGGGGATTTCTTTCCATGTTCATCCTGATGTTCGTCACCACCGGCATCGGCAACGGCTCCACCTTCCGGATGATCCCGGTGATATTCCTGACCGAGCGGCAGCGCGCCGCTGCCGGCAAGGGGGGGAAGGCCGAGGCCCAGGCGGTGACCGACGCGGCGAAGGAAGCGGCGGCGGTGCTCGGTTTCAGCTCGGCCTTCGCGGCCTACGGCGCCTTCTTCATCCCCAAGGCGTTCGGCAGCTCGATCTCGCTCACCGGCGGCCCCCAGGCGGCGTTGTACGGATTCCTCGCCTTCTACCTGAGCTGCATCGCCCTCACCTGGTTCTGCTACTCGCGGAGGAATTCCGGCATGTCCTGCTGAGCGGGATTAACTGAAGGAGACGGGTGCGGAATCGTTGTTACTGCGCTCGACGTTCTCTGGGAATCATGAACACAAAGCACAAAGTCACAAAGGGCAGATAATTCGTTATCTGCCTTTTGCGTTCTTTGGGCTTCTTTTTAAGGTGGGATTTGAGTAGGAAATCAGCCCACAGAGCCCGGGCGAATGATGATTCGCCCCTACGGAACCTGGGCTGGCCCCGGCACGGAATCATCTCCTTACCGGAAACCATCCTTCTCCCGGCTCCCACACCTGTAGGGGGAAATAAGCCCGAACCGGATCACATTGTTGCCTCCCGGGACTGGAAGACTCCTAAAGGATGCGGTAATTCACCGGGACCAGCGCGGCGGGGAGGTCCACTTCTCCAAGGGCCGCTCGCAGGTCCCTCTCGATCGTGCGGCACATGGAGGAAAGGGCCAGGTCATTGGGCAGCACGCCGAAGGGCTCCTCGATCTCGTCTCCCAGGGCGTCGAGCCCGAAAAAGGTGAACGACACGATGCCGACCACGAAGGGGGTCATGAACCCGATGGAATCGACCAGGCCGAAGGGGAGCAGGAAGCAGTAAAGGTAGGCGGTGCGATGCAGCAGCAGGTTGTAGGTGAACGGGATCGGAGTATTTTTGATCCGCTCGCATCCGGTGTACACAGTGGTAATTTCCGAAATCTTCTGATCCATGCCGGCGGCGTAGTACTCGTGCACCTGTTTGTTCTCTATGCAGCGCCGCAGATCGTACGCCAGGCGCTGCAGCAGGAAATGAGGCTTGCTGTGAGCCTGCGAGGCCGCCAACGCCTCATCGGCAGTGAGGAACTCCCGCAGTTCGTATGAGGGGTCCGTATCCCTGAGGTGGTGCCGCAGTGCGTTGGCAAAAGCGATCAAGCGGTACACCATCCGGGTCCGGGGATCGCCCGTCTCGTAGGGTGGCCAGTTCGGCGCCTGCTCGCGCTCGGAGGAAACGAAGGTGAGGGTCTGTCGGGTCAGGCTGCGGCAGAGGCTGATGAGCAGCCCCCAGAGCTTTCTGCCTTCCCAGTAGCGGTCATAACTTGCGGAGTTGCGAAACCCGATGAAGATGGCGAGGGCGAGTCCGATCAGGCTGAAGGGGATCGGCGTCATGGTGATCTTCAGCCTGAACAGTGTCCCGTGGCTCACTGTCACCAAAGCGGCGAGCAGAACCGTCACAAATAACGGCCATTTGATGCGCGGAACGATGGATCCCCTCATAATGAAAAACAAGCGAAGCCCGTTGGGGCGCTCCCTGACTATCATCCGTATCCCCCCTGTGAAAATCTAAAAGCAGCCATACCAGGTGCTGCACCATGGCAACGAAACGGCAGGCGACCGGGGCGGCCGCCTGGCCCCCTGGAAAAACCGCGCCGCCCTGCAGGGGTGCCGGCCGCCCCGCGCCAGCTCTGTCTTACGGGTTGAGCTTTTCGTATTCCCGGTACAGGGAGCTTTCCTCGCTGCGCTGCCGCCTGGAAATGGTGGCGAACAGCTTTCCGAAGGCACGGGCGAACTCTATGTCGATGGGGGCGTCCGCCGAGGAATACTTCTTGAAGAACTCGATGGCGTTGCCGGTAATCTCCTCCATGTCTTTCGCGTAAAACTCCACGGTCCGCTTCAGGTTCGCGTCGCTCGCCGCGGCCCGGTTCAGCACGGGATACAGCTGGGCGTCTTCCTTCTTCAGGTGGGCGAGCAGGCTCGCCTGCGCCGCGATCAGTATCTTGTGGGCTTCCTTGTGCGAAATGCTCGCATTCTTCGCCCTGGCCAGCATGCCTTCAATCGCGGCATGGTCCTTTTTCAACTCGTCGATCAATCGCGCCATGACGTCTCTCTCCTTTGTGCCTGTGGTCCAGTTGGTGCGGGTTCCCTTCAGGGTTCCCGGGCGGTGCGGCAGCCCGCCGCGGCGACCACCGTTTTCCCGTTATCCGACTATAGGCACAAAACGGCGGCAGACCTTTGATGCAGGTCAAAAAAGCGCTGTCGGCTGCGCCTGCGGTACGTTAAGCCGCCCGGCCGGAACGGCACCGAGCCTAAACGACAGAAGGCTGACACGCACCCAAGCGTATCAGCCTTCCATTACTGCCGAATATCAGATGTCTGATGCATCAGGGTCCCGAGGAATCAGGTCCCCATGATGCAAAAACGGTCAGACGGCCGGCTAGCCTCACGGTGCCGCCGAAATGGCGGCTGAAATGGCGGTGTTGGGGGTGCCGTTCGCGTCGGTGATGGCAATGAACTCCGGTACACTTAACGCGCTCGGGGCCGGCTTGGCAACCCCGGGCGCCAGGTCGAGCACCAGGGTGGCGAACTCCCCCAGGCCGAAGCCGGTCAGGTTGACGAGGGCAAGCTTCACCGTTGCATTGCCGGACGCAGTCGCCGCGGTGAACTTGGCAAAGTTCAGCGAGCTCTGGGGAGCCATCCCGGAGAGATGCAGCGCGCTCGGCAGGGGAGCGCCGTTGGCATCGACGCGGCAGCTGGTTCCCGGCGGCAGGGCAATGGTCATCTGTATCCCCTTGATCGCAAGACCGGTCTGGGCGCTCGTGGTGGCCAGCAGATAGGACGCGGTCACCCCGCCGGCGTTGGCGAGATTGGTCTGGCTGACGCTGGTGACGCCGGTCTGGTTTTGCGGATTGCTGATGAACTGGGCCAGGTTGCCCTGAAAGCTGCTGGCCGCAGCGACGCTCATGCCGCTCGTGCCGATGCCGCTACTCAGGGTGTCGATGACGCTCGCCAGGGGCGTGCCGCCGGACATCATCTGGGACACTGCCGCAAGGGCAAGGGTGTAGTCCTTCTGGGTTGCGCTGGTGGAGCTGTCCTGCAACGCCGCCGTCGTCGGCGCCACCGGCTGGGTGCCGACGATGTCCACCTTGAAGAGGTCCGAGATGAGGGCGTTGGCCGCCGCTATCGACGTCGCGCTGAGAGCCGTGGGCCCGGCCTTGACCACCGCCAGCTCGGTCAGCGGGGTGACCGCCATGCTCACCGCTCCGCTTGCGCTGGGGAGCGCCGCCCGCAACGGCGCGTCCGGGGTCACGGTCTTGGTCGTCCCGGTGGCCTCGTCGGTGTAGCTGCCGCTTGCCTCGACCAGCAACGGGCCGGCATATGGACCGATATCGGCCGAGTACTTGCCCGCCGCGTCCGTGCTGGTGCTCACCAAGAGCCGCAGGGTGCCGTCGCCGTTGACGGCGAAGACCTTGATCACGCCATTGGCGATGATCCCCTTCGAGGCTACCCCGGATACGCTGTTCGAGACTCCCCCGCCGCTCGGGGAACCCGAACCACCGCCGCCGCAGGCGCAGAGAGCGAAAAATGCCACCATCAGCGCGCAGAGCCTCGCGCCGCCAGAAACGATCTGCTTTACCACGCAACCACCCCCACTGTCCTTTCGAGTCTCACCAGGGCATCGCTCACATCGATGTTTCCGTCGGGCGCCGGCTTCCCGCCCACCAGGGGCGCCACCTTGGCCCGCTCCCAATCCTGCCGTGTCGGGGTCAGCAACCCCGCGGGTGTTCGTCCCGAATCGCGCAGGCTTAACCGTCGCCGGACCTCTGGGCCGCCCGAAGCGGCACTGGCCTTAGGTAAGTGTTTATAATAGCACACCGAAACGGCAAAAGCATCGTAATCTCACGGGGTGCCGACCGAGGTGACAATTTTTACCGGCACGCTCCCCTTGCATCAAGCCTTGGCAGGGCGGCCAGGCGGCAGGCTCCAGGTGCGCCTCCCCTCCCCCGCGCGCCGGCCTGCGCCGGGGCTGCGGCATTTGACAATCACCCCCGGTAAATTAAAATGTATTCACGTAAACCAAACGCTCTCCGTTCTCCGACACCGGCAGCTCCGCCCCCCTGCCGGCACAAAAGAGCTGTCAGCCCCGGCTGACACGACCGACCTCGCACCCGGCTCACGCCTCGTATCCTACTGCAGCGATCACTGAGCCCAGGCAAGCTTGTTGGGCTTTTTTCAGTACCGTCCCGAAGCACCCAGAGGCCCGCGCATGGCATTTCGCAATTTCTCGCTACGGAAAAAACTCATGAGCGTAATCCTGCTCACCTGCGGCATCGTGCTCTTCACGACGGTCAGCGCCATATTCGTGAGCGACGCCATGCTGTTCCTGACCGGGCTGCGCAAGAACCAGGAGATCCTGGCGAGCATCATCGGCGCCAATTCGGCCGCCGCGGTGCTGTTCAACGACCCGAAGTCGGCGGAGGAGACCCTGGGGAGGCTCGCCTTCAACCAGCACATCACCGCGGCCTACGTTGTCACCGACGGCAACCGGGTCTTCGCCTCGTACCGCAGGAAGGGGGCCGCCGGGAGCCCCGCGGAGCTGAGGACGCTCCGCGGCCCCGACGGGGAGAGCATCCCGCAGGCCGAACTCGCCAGGCTCAGGCGGGGCTCCAACGCGCTCCAGGCGCTGGAGGGCGAGATGAACACAGTCATCCCCTACGCCCTGGACGGCCAGCAGATCTGCTCCATCGTCCTCAAGTCCGATCTCCAGGAGCTGATGTCCCGGCTCTACGCGTCCCTGGGGATCATCGCGGGCATCCTGAGCGTCTCGCTCCTGATCGCCTACGCGGTATCCCTCAAGCTGCAGCGCGTGGTCTCCGACCCGCTCTTCCACCTGCTGGACAAGATGAAGCTGGTGACCCGGGAGCGCAACTACGCGGTCCGGGCCGACCGGGAGTCGGAGGACGAGCTGGGGGAACTGATCACCGGCTTCAACGAGATGCTGGACCAGATCGAGCTGCGCGACGGCATGCTGAAGCGGCACCACGACGACCTGGAGGAGAAGGTGGCCGCCCGCACGGAGGAGCTGCTCCATGCCAAGGAGTCCGCCGAAGCCGCCAGCCGGGCCAAGTCGCAGTTCCTGGCCAACATGAGCCACGAGATCCGCACCCCGATGAACGGCGTCCTCGGCATGACGGAGCTCCTTTTGGACTGCGACCTCCCCGCCAAGCAGCGCTCCTACCTGGAAGTCGTGCGCTCCTCCGGGGAGACGCTGCTCTCCATCATCAACGACATCCTCGATTTCTCCAAGATCGAGGCGCAGAAGATGGCGCTGGAGACGGTCCCCTTCAGCATCCGCTTTGCCGTGGGGAGTGTCGTCGACTCGTTCGCCGACAGCGCCAACCGCAAGCGGGTGGAGCTCGCCTGCCAGATCGCCCCGGAGGTCCCGGACTGCCTGGAGGGCGACCCGGTCCGGCTGCGCCAGATACTGGTCAACCTGGTGGGGAACGCCATGAAGTTCACCGAGCGCGGCGAGGTCGTCCTGAAGCTTGGCTGCGCCGAGCCGGAAGGCGGCCTGACGCCGCTCTACTTCGAGGTGAGGGACTCGGGGATCGGGATCGAGCCCGGGAATCTCGCCAACATCTTCCAGCAGTTCTCCCAGGCCGACGAGTCGATGACCCGCAAGTTCGGCGGCACGGGGCTCGGGCTCGCCATCGTCAAGCAGCTCGTCGAGCTGATGGGCGGCGAGATGGGGGTGACGAGCCGGGCCGGCCTCGGCTCCACCTTCTGGTTCAGGATCTCGCTGGCGGCGGTTCCCGCCGACCGGAGCGCGCCGCACCCGGCGGGAGCGTCGCTTGAGGGGCTGCGCGTGCTGATCGTGGACGACAACGCCACCTCCCTGAGCATCCTGCAGCAGGAGATCAGCTTCTTCGGCATGCTCTGCGACACCGCCACCGGCGGCAGGGAGGCGCTCGCCCTGTTGCGCCGCGCCGGCAACCCTCCCTACGACCTGGCGGTCCTGGACCTGGTGATGCCCGAAATGGACGGGGTCGAGCTGGCCCGCGCCATCAAGGAGGACCCCGCCGGCTCCCGGATGCGCCTCTTGATGCTGACCTCGTTCGGCAGCAGCGGCGACCAGCAGCGCGCCCTGGAGGCCGGCATAGAGTGTTACCTGGACAAGCCGGTGAAACAGGACGAGCTCTTGAGCAGCATCGCCGCCCTGATGGGGAACCCGGCGCCTGCGCAGGCGCGCCAGAGCCCCCCGCGGGCGGCCGGCCCGCTACCCGCCGGCCGGCCCCGGCGGGTCCTGCTGGTCGACGACAACCCGGTCAACCTCGAGGTGAGCTCCGCGATGCTGGAGAGCCTCCAGTGCCAGGTCGCCACGGCGCTGGACGGCAGGAGCGCCCTGGAGCAACTGGAGCGCACCCCTTTCGACCTGGTCCTCCTGGACTGCCAGATGCCGGAGATGGACGGCTACCAGGTGGCCGGCCAGATCCGCGAGCTCGAGCGCGCGGCCGGCGGCGCCGAGCCGGTGCACCTCCCCATCATCGCGCTGACCGCCCACGCCCAGGAGGCGGACCGCGAGCGCTGCCTGGGCGCGGGGATGGACGACTACCTCTCCAAGCCGTGCAGCAAGAAGACCCTGCAGGCGGCCCTGGGGCGCTGGCTCCCCGGCTTCCGGGCTCCGGGGCCCGCCCCTGCCGGGCCGCCGGGCGCGGGGGACGCGCCGGCGGGGTCCCCCCTCCCCGCCGGCGCGGCGGCCGCCGCGGGGCTCGCGCCGGCCGTGGAGCAGTCCGCCCTGGACAATATCCGGGCGCTGCAGCGCGAGGGAGCCCCGAGCCTCCTCGACAAGGTCATCAACCGCTACTTCGACGACTCCCCCAGGCACCTCGACGCCATGCGCGGTGCCCTGGCGGGAGGGGCGCCGGAAGAGCTGCGCCGGGCGGCGCACAGCTTCAAGTCGAGCAGCGCCTACCTGGGGGCCCACCTGCTCGTCGAGCTTTGCAAGGAAATGGAAGCCGCCGGGCGCGACAACACCCTGACCGGCTCGCAGGGGCTGCTGGCCCGGATCGAGTCGGAATACGCCTCCGTGCAGCGCGTCCTCGCGGCCAACCTGGGGAGTACAGATCATGGACAGTGAATTTGCCAACGTTGCCGGCACCGTGCTGATCGTGGACGACGATTTCACCACCCGCCTGCTCGCCCGGGAATCCCTGGAGGGGGCCGGCTTCGAGGTCTCCGAGACGGAGGACGGCAGCCAGGCCCTGGAGCTTTTCGACCGGCTCAACCCGGAGATCGTCCTGCTGGACGTGCTGATGCCCGGCATCGACGGGTTCACCGTCTGCAAGCAGATCCGCAGGCACCCGGAGGGGTGGAACACCCCGATCCTCATGATGACCGGACTGGACGACATCGAATCCATAAAAAGGGCCTACGACACCGGGGCGACCGACTTCATCTCCAAGCCGTGCAACTGGCTGGTGCTCAGCTACCGGGTGCGTTACATGCTGCGCGCCAGCCAGATACTGAAGGACCTGAGCAAGAGCCGGGCGAGCCTCAGCCACGCCCAGCAGATCGCGCAGATCGGGAGCTGGGAATGGGACGTCACCAACGACGTGCTGAACTGGTCCGAGGCCGCCTTCCGCATCTTCGCGGTCGACCCGATCAGCTTCGACAAGACCTACCACTCCTTCCTGAACTCCGTGCACCCCCAGGACCAGGAGGAGGTGGACTACGCGATCAAGGAGGCGCTGGCGTGCAACAAGCAGCTCAGCATCGACCACAAGATCATCATCTCCGGGGGGGCCACGCGCTACGTGCACACGGAGGCGAAGGTGATCGACGACAAGCAGGGGCGCCCGATGTGGGTGACCGGGACCGTGCAGAACATCACCGAGCGCAAGCTGCAGGAGGAGCAGATCAGGGAGCTCGCCTACTTCGACAGCCTGACCGGGCTCCCCAACCGGCTGCTGTTCAAGGAGAACCTGCGGCACGTGCTGGCCCGGGCCGAGAGCAACAGCCTGAAGGTCGCCATGATGTTCCTCGACATGGATCACTTCAAGGAGGTGAACGACACCATGGGGCACGACATCGGGGACCAGCTGCTGCAGGGCTTCGCCGGGCGGCTGACCAGCTGCGTGCGCAGGACCGACCGCTCGGCGGAGCTGTCGCCCAAGCACACCGACTGCCTGGCCCGCCTGGGCGGCGACGAGTTCACCGTCATCCTGGGCGACATCTCCCGGACCGAGGACGTGGCCAAGGTGGCGCACCGCATCGTCGACACCATGGCCAAGCCGTTCGAACTGGGCGAGGGGTCCGCGTCGGTGACCGTCAGCATCGGCATCAGCATCTATCCCGACGACGGCACCGACGTGGCGGCCCTGCTGAAATGCGCGGATATCGCCATGTACCAGGCCAAGGAGCAGGGGAGGAACCAGTATTACTTCTACTCCCACCCCCTCCCCCCGCCGGCCGGCCTGAGCGGCACGGGATAGGCGCCCCGCCCCCCCTTCCGCCCGTCGGTCTCCCCGCCCCGTTTCCCGGGGAGGAGACCGTCGGGGAAAAGGAGCTCAAACTCAGCGCAGCGCCTCCCGCCTTCGATTTACTCTTTAATGTTTTCCCCGCAAAAGACGATAAGTATGCCAGCCGCAATCCGCGAGCGGATCAGGTATTGCTGAGCGCCCTGCGTCGACGGCCTCTGGCTACCGTCGCTGCGTCCTGACAGCGCACGCGGCGCCGGAGCCTGACGCTTGCTTCCCCGTTGGCAATCGACCACCCCACCGCGTCGTTTTTTGAGGAAGCCGATGGACTACACACTGAAAGATCTGCTGGATCTTCCGCAGCTAAGGACCCTCCTTGACTCCTGGGCTGCAGTTCAAAGCATTCCCTGCGTCATCCTTGACCTGGAAGGGAACCTCCTGGCCGGCAGCGCGCCGCCCGATGCCGGCGCCGCCCCCCGGCGCCCCGGCAGCCAGGCTCCCGCGGCGGCTGCGCCCGACGCGGCCCCCTTCATCCGCCGCCTCCCCGGCGGCCTGGTGCAGGCTGCGCTCCCCATCGTCGTCGCCGGGCGGCGGCTCGGCACCGTCTGCACCGAACCGCTTTTCCTGGCCCCCCCCGACCCGGTCGAAACGACCGGCCAGCCCCGTCGCCAGGGGTGCGCTGAGGCCGACTGCCTCAGCGCGCCAGCTGAGGTTCCCGTCGTCCCGGAGCCGCTGCTGCGCAGGAACCTGGAATTCGTCGCCCTCCTGGTGCAGTCGCTGGCGCAAAAGGGGGGGGGCGCGCCGCGGGAAGCCGCCGGCGCGACCGACCTGCGCGAGGGCGAGGACATCTTCCACAGCCTCTTCGAGAAGACCATCGATCCCCTGCTGATCCTGAACTGCGGCCGTTTCGTCGACTGCAACGCCGCGACGCTGCGTCTGCTCGGCTACGGCTCGAAGCTGGAGCTGCTGGAGCGCTGCCCCTTCGAGATCTCCCCTCCCCTGCAGCCTGACGGCCGTCCCTCTCGGGACAAGGCGGAGGAGATGATCGCCACCGCGCTGCGGGTCGGCCACCACCGCTTCGAGTGGCTCCACCTCAGGGCGGACGGCTCGGAGCTTCCGGTCGAGGTGACCCTGACGCCGGTGACGGTGGGGGGCGAGCTGATGCTGCACACCCTGTGGCGCGACATCACCGAGCGCAAACAGATCGAGGGGGAGTTGCTGCGCTCCGAAGCCAAATTCCGCACCCTCTACGACACCACCGGCGAGGCGGTCATGCTTTTGAACCGGCGCGGCTTCTTCGACTGCAACGACGCGACCCTGAAGATGTTCGGCTGCCGGTCGCTGGAGCAGTTCATCAACTCGCATCCCGCCGACCTCTCGCCGCCGCTGCAGCCCTGCGGCACCCCGTCCCAGCTCCTAGCGGACCGGATGATCGCCGAGGCGATCCGGCGGGGGAGCCGGCGCTTCGAGTGGGTGCACCGGCGCACCGACACCGGAGAGGACTTTCCGACCGAGGTGCAGCTCAGCACCCTGGTGCTGGACGGCGAGACCGTCATCCAGGGGACGGCGCGGGACATCACGGAGCGCAAGCTGGCCGAGGAGCGGGTGCTGGACGCCATGAACTACGTGCAGACCATCCTGTCCACCTCGCCGGTCGGGATCGAAACCTTCAAGGCGACCGGGCAGACGGTCTCGGCCAACGAGGCGGCCTGCCGCATCATAGGTGCGACCGCGGAGCAGGCGATGCAGCTCGATTTCCGCAGCATCGAGGCGTGGCGGCGCTTCGGGCTGCTGGAGGTCGCGGAGCTGGCCCTGGCCACGGGCGTGCAGCGGCAGGGCGACTTCTACGTCGAGACCTCCTTCGGGGAGCGGGTGAACCTCGCCTGCCAGTTCGTGCCGTTTTGGTTCGGCGGGGAGCAGCATCTGATGTTTGCCATGATGGACATCAGCGAGCGCAAGCAGGCGGAGGAGAAGCTGCTCTACTCGGTCTCCCTGATCGACGCCGTCTTGGAATCGACTCCCGACGCCATCCTGGTCGTGGACCTGGACGGCAAGATAGCCCGCTGGAACCGCAAGTTCATCGACCTCTGGAACATCCCCGAGGAGCTGATCGCGGCCTACGACGACGGCCCGGTGCTGGCCCACGTTCTGGTCCAGATGGCTCACCCCGCCGAGTTTTCCGCCAAGGTCGGGGAACTGTACCGGCACCCGGAGCATAGCAGCGAAGACCTGCTGGCGCTGGTGGACGGCCGCCTGATCGAGCGCTACTCGCAGCCCCTGAGGATCGGCGCCGAGATCGCGGGGCGCTTCTGGTCCTTCCGCGACGCCACCGAGCGCAGGCGCTCCGAGGAGGAGGTGCGGCGCCAGCTGGAGCAGCGGGTGAGCGAGCGGACCCAGTCCCTGGAGGAGGTGAACTGCGAGCTGCTCGCCATCAACTGCGAGCTGGAGCAGCGCCGGGCCGAGGCGGAGGAGACCAGCAAGAAGATGCGGCAGCTCTCCTCCGCGGTGGAGAACAGCTCCGCCTCCATCGTCATCACCGACTCCCTGGGCCGGATCGAATACGTCAACCCGAAATTCACCCGGGTCACCGGCTACCCGCCGCAGGAGGCCATCGGCCGCAACCCGAGGCTGCTCAAGGCCGAGGGGCAGCCCGCCGGACCGTACCGGGAGCTCTGGGAGACCATAAGCTGCGGGAGGGACTGGAGCGGCGACCTGTGCAACCGCAGGAGAAACGGCGAGATCTTCTGGGAGCACGCCTCCATCTCGCCCATCAGGGGCGCTGGGGGGGAGATCACCAACTTCGTGGCGGTCAAGGAGGACATCACGGAGCAGAAACGGATCGTCGGGGAACTTTTGGCCGCGCAGGAGGCGGCGCTGGCCGCCAGCCGCGCCAAGTCGGAGTTCCTCGCCAACATGAGCCACGAGATCCGGACCCCGCTGAGCGCCATCATCGGCTTCTCCGACCTGACCCTGAGGACCGACCTGCAGCCGCGCCAGCGCGAGTACCTGCAGAAGATCCTGACGGCGGGGGACCTGCTGCTCAACATCATCAACGACATCCTCGACTTCTCCAAGATCGAGGCGCGCCAGCTCGTGATGGAGCAGATACCGTTCCGGCTGGACACGGTGCTGTCCAACGTGGCCGACATCGTGCGGGAGAAGGCCCGGCAAAAGGGGCTGGAGCTCGCCGTCGAGGCCGCGCCGGACGTCACGCCGGAGCTGGTGGGCGACCAGCACCGGCTGAGCCAGGTGATCGTCAACCTGCTGAGCAACGCGGTCAAATTCACCGAGGCGGGGAGGGTCGCGCTGCGCGTCGCCCAGCTGCAGCGGCTCCCCGGACGGGCCCGGCTCCAGTTCACGGTGCGCGACACCGGCATCGGGATTTCGGGGGAGCAGGCCGGGAAACTCTTCCAACCCTTCACCCAGGCCGACGGCAGCACGACCCGCCGCTTCGGCGGCACCGGGCTCGGCCTCTCCATTTCCAAGCAGCTGGTCGAGCTGATGGACGGCGAGATCTGGTGCGAGAGCGAGGCCGGCCGGGGGAGCAGCTTCGTTTTCACCGCCTGGTTCGGCAGCTCCGAGCCGGCCGGGGCGGGAGAGGCGGCCCGGCCCGCCGGGCCCGGGGCGGAGCTCCCGGAGGGGGCCCCGGACTTCTCCGGCACCCGCGTCCTGCTGGTGGAGGACAACGCGGTCAACCTGGAGCTGGCCAGCGCGATCCTGGAGGCGACCGGCACGACGCTGCAGACCGCCGAGAACGGCCGGGATGCCGTCGCCCTGGTGACCGGCGGGGAGCAACGCTTCGACCTGGTGCTGATGGACCTCCAGATGCCGGTGCTGGACGGCTACCAGGCCGCCCGGCTGATCCGGGCCGACGGCCGCTTTCCCGGGCTCCCGATCATCGCCATGACCGCCCACGCCATGACGGAGGTGCAGCAGGCGGTCCTGGAGGCCGGGATGGACGCCACCATCACCAAGCCGATCAACCCCCGCGCCTTCCTGCGGGTCATGCACTCCTTCCTGCGGCCGGCCGCGGGCGCCGGGGAGCCCGGCCCCGCGCCGGGGGCCCGGGCACCGCTGCCGGCGTCCGGGGGGGGCGGGGGGGCGGGGCTGGACCGCGATCTGGTCGGCCCGATCCTGGACCGGCTCCTGGACTACGTCAAGGGGAGAAGCGGCAGGGCCGAGCGCTACCTGGAGGGCTACCAGCGGGAGCTGGCGGGGCTCCCGGCGGGCGACCTGGCGCAGGTCGCGGCCAAGCTGAAGGACTTCGACTTCCCCGCGGCCCGCGGCGCCATCCTCTCCCTGGCGCGACGGCACGACATCCAACTATCCGCAGGGCATACCGGAGGGGAGCCATGAGGGCCGCTTCAAGCGTACTGATCGTCGACGACACGCCGCAGAACATCAGCCTGCTCAACGCCGCACTGATGGACGAATTCAGCATCATCGTGGCGACCAGCGGCCGGCAGGCGATCGAGATCTGCCAGAGCATGCCGGTCGACATCGTCCTGCTCGACGTCATGATGCCGGAGCTGGACGGCTTCGAGACCTGCCGGGCGCTGAAGGGCGACCCCAGGACGCGCTCCATCCCGGTGATCTTCGTCACGGCCCTGGGGGAGAGCAAGGACGAGTCGGCCGGCTTCGCCTGCGGCGCGGTCGATTTCATCACCAAGCCGATCCGCGAGTCGGTGGTGCGCGCCCGGGTCAGGACCCACCTCGCCCTGTACGACCAGAGCCGGGCGCTGGAGGAGCTGGTGCAGGAGCGCACCGCCGAGCTGAACGCGACCCGCCTGGAGATCCTGAACCGCCTGGGGAGCGCGGGGGAATACCGCGACGGCGAGACCGGCTTTCACGTGCTTCGGGTCTGCCATTATTCCTACGAGATCGCCATGGCGTGCGGGCTGCCCAAAAGCGAGGCGGAGCTCCTCTACAACGCCGCGGCCCTGCACGACACGGGGAAGATCGGCATCCCCGACTCCATCCTGTTCAAGCCGGGCAAGCTGGACCCCGGCGAGTGGCTCATCATGCGCACCCACTGCGAGATCGGCCACAAGATCATCGGCATCCACCAGCACCACCTGCTGGACGCCGCGGCGAGCATCGCGCTGACGCACCACGAGCGCTGGGACGGAGGGGGCTATCCGAGGGGGCTCAAGGGGAAGGAGATCCCGCTCTTCGGCAGGATCGTCGCCGTCGTGGACGTGTTCGACGCCCTGACCTCGGAGCGCCCCTACAAGGCGGCCTGGCCGGTGTCCGAGGCGGTCGCGGAGATCGAGCGCGGCCGGGGGCTGCACTTCGACCCGGAGGTGGTGGACGCGTTCCTGTCGGTGCTGCCGGAGCTCAGGGCCATTTTCCGGCAGTTCGGTCGGGGGAGCCGCGGCCGGGAGGACGAGGGTCGGGAAAGGCCCCTCCACCCCTGACAAATCTTTCTTGTGTTTATCCCGTCGGGGGGCTAAAATGCATCAGATTTTAATGTGGAGGGTCTGTGGAGCGACGCTTATCGAGTAGAATATCTTTCCGGACGACCGCCGCAATTTTCCGGGGCGAGGAGCCATCCATTGGTGAAATCCGGGATATCAGCAGGCATGGTTTTTTTATTACGACACGCTGCGGCTACCAGGTGGGACAAAACGTTTTGGTATCCGTTATTCTGCATGAGGCGGAGATAACCCTGTCGATGACCGTGCCGTGCGCCATTACCCGGACGACTGACACCGGAATCGGATGCTCTTCGCAGTATATGGAACCGGAAAGCCTTTTGTTCATGAGCAGTCTGGTTCATACCCACAAGGATACCCCGTCGCGATTCTTCGCATCCTTCTTCGGCTACCTGAACAGTTCCGGCGCCTTTGCCGGTTCTTAAAGCAGTCCGGCGCTTCCAACCCGTTCCTGTCAATAGGCGAGCAGTCCCTGCGCTTCCAAAATCTTTGCCGCGAGGGGATGAACCGTCCCCCGCGATTCCCCTCCGTTTCTCCCGAGGGGCGAGACGGCCCCGCGATTCCGATCCGTTTCCCGCAAGGGGCGCACCATTCCCTCGATTCCAGTCCGTTTGCCGCGAGGGGATGAACCGTCCCCCGCGATTCCCTTCCGTTTCTCCCGAGGGGCGAGACGGCCCCGCGATTCCGATCCGTTTCCGTAAGGGGCGAGACGGCCCTGCGATTCCGATCCGTTTCCCGCGAGGGGGAGGGCGTCCCCGTCATTGCCAACCGATTCCCGCGACGGGAAGGGCGCCCCTGCGAATCCAAACCGTTTCCCGCGAGGGGCGAGTCGCACGCTCGATTCCAATCCGTTTCCCGTAAGAGGCGAGTCGCCCCGTCGATTCCAATCCGTTTGACGATGTGACTCCCCCATTCCCAAATGAGGTTCTTAATCAGAACAGCCATCCCGGTTTCCCGGCCACTCGAGCCTCTCTTTGTGTGGCGTAGCGACGCAGTGGCAAAAATAAAACCGAGAGGCGGGTTGACTGATTAGTAAATACAAATATACTTGGCCCACGACACACAAATGCCGGAACATCCGGACACTGGAAGAAACGGCGTTCAAGGCTCAGGAAAAAGGAGGTGATGATCCGTGGCACGAGAATTTTTTGACCTTAACTTTAAAGATGTCAGCAACGCGGATTTTATTATTTACTTTGGAGGCATCGCGGAGTGTATTACTTCCGAGTCAGGTGTCTCGGCAACAACGGACATGGACCCTGGTCAGCGATTGTCAGCCTCATGGTGATTTGAGATTCAGCCACTGATTTTCACCCCGATCGGCAAAAAGGCCAGAGCTCGTATCGACCGGGTCTCTGGCCTTTTTTTAGGGGTGATTACCGTGGTTTTTTCTCAGGGGATTTCCGCTCGGGTAACCAGGGGATCAGATTAAAAGGCCAGGATGGCGAGGAGTGAGCGATGCGACATGGAGATCACTGGCAAGCGGTGGAGCAGGACAAGCTTGTATTCATCGACACCATGATCCCCCTCATCTGCCAGGAGGGGAGACTGGTGGGGGAGAACAGCTTTTGCGGCCAGAGGCCCGAAGGGTTGGAAAGGGCGGAAGGAATGGTATTCGGCATCCAGTATCCGGAGATCGAATCCCCGATAAGCTTCCTCGCCCTCGCGGTGAGCAGTGACCGGAGCGGGAGCAGAGAACTCTGGACGGCCTATCCGGTCTGCGCCGAGGGGCCCCGCACCCGACTGGTAGTCGACGAGGTCAAGCCAGGGTCAACTGGCATTGAGGGGACCGTCGAGGCTTACATGCCGGAGGGGGATGCGATCTGTTTCTTTGATCCCTTCTTCTTTCTCAACAAGGAAAAGTATCAGGAATGGGGAGAGATCGATGTCGCCCTTAGCGCCCTTGCCTACATCCTGGAAAAGGCTGCACCCGAGGAAGCTGACGCCGCGGGAGAACCGCCCCCCGAATTGCCCGGGCTCCGAGGTGTCGAGGCCGCTCTTGATGCTGCATCTGCCACGGAACCGTGGCAGCCGGACGCCGCCGACTATGCCCAATATTCCCCCCGCGGAGAAGTCAGGGACAGCGCCGCTCTAGAGTTCCTCGTCGAGGAGGCGGCCCCGATTGCCTGCATCGGGCGGTTATTCTGGCGCATGACCGGCGTGATCATGAGGGCGGACAATGCCCAGGAGATGAGGGTGCACGTCTATGCGTCGGAACAGGTGCTGAAGGGTTATGTCCCCCAACCTGGCGACGATGTGCTGGCGCTCGCCTGGGTGCAGGGGCGGCTTTTGGCTGGGGAGTAGTCCCTGCACGGAATCTTGTTGCGCCTTGGCAGGCCAGTTCCGGCAGCCTGGCATTTGATCGGTGAAACCTCGTACTCAAGCTTGTGCAGCGCAGCCGCGAGGGGTACTTGCGGTTCTTCCAGAATCCAGTAGGCGGCAACGGCCATCTATGGTAGGGCGCTTCCCCCCGGATCGCCGGAACCGGTCGCCGGGACCAGGTCTTAAAATAGAAGATTTCACACGGGTGTGAAGTAATATGCTAAAAGGTGATTTTTCAAGACCTGGCACCGGACAGCATTTCAAGACCTGGCACCGGACAGCAGCACCGGACAGCACGCATAAATCGCTGAGTCTCGTCCTTCAGTTCTTTAACACTTCCAAAGACGCCGCCATAGAGGGAGCCGCCAAACTATGACCCCAGCATGATCCGGATTATCTCCCGATCGGTCTCACGCATCCCTTCCCGGCCGAGTCGGCTGATATTGGCGATCGTTTTTTCGACCCCCTTGGTGACCAGCCCCTCCCCGTCGTAGAACTCCTGCCCTTGTTGGTACATCAGAAAACCGAGGATTCCCGCATCGACCGAGGCGGCGATCTTGGCTGCGCATGACGGTTTTGCCCCGTCGCAGACCATGCCGGAGACGATCGCCAGCGAGTTGACGATGGTATGGGCGATCTCCTCGAAGCGGCCACCGTGGAGCCAGCAAATCCCCGCTCCCGCGGCACAACCGGCGCTGACGGCGCCGCAGTAGGCGGAGAGCCTCCCGATACCGGTCTTCAGGTGGAGGGCAACCAGGTTGGATACCAGCAGGGCGCGCAGCAGGGTGTCCCGTGGAGCCTTGAGCTCCCGGGCGTAGGCGATGACCGGCACCGACGCGGTTATCCCCTGATTGCCGCTGCCGGCAACAATGACGACCGGCAGCTCGCAGCCACCCATGCGGGCGTCGGAACCGGCCGCTGCGAGCGCCTTCGCACGTGTCTTGATGTCATCTCCCCATGCGCCCAGCAGGACCGATCCGATATTGGCGCCCCAGTTCTGCGCAAGCCCCGCCTCGGCAATCGCCATGTTGCTGTCGATCTGTCTCTGCAGGAGCGCGTCGACCTCTGCCACGTCGACCCGTTCGGCGAAATCGACGATTCCCCTGACACTCAGCAGGGAACGGTCTGTCAGGTCGGCACGTGCCACCTCTTCACACCCCGGATCGACCGGGACATCCTCACCGTTTCTGGTGACCCGCACGATATTGGTATGATAGTTGGCAATCTTCACCTGCGCCCGGTCCTCGCCTGCCGCTACCGAGACGGTCAGGTCAAAGATCAGTTCGCTCTGGGATTCCACGACTTCGATTTTCGTCGTCTCCAGGTAGGACCGTATCTGGGCATGAACGCTCTCGTTGATACCTTCGAGGACCTCGAGACCCCGGTCGGCCTGGCCTGCCACGACCCCTGCCGCCACGGACGCCTCCAATCCCTTCAGCCCTCCGGTATTGGGAACCACTACGCTCTTGACGTTTTTGATAATATTTCTGCTTACCTCCAGGAGCACCTGTTCCGGGATACGCCCCAGGACGCTTCGTGCTTTGGCGCCGGCGAGGGCGATGGCAATCGGTTCAGTGCACCCCATGGCAGGGATCAACTCTTCCTTCAGGATCTCAATGTACGCTCTGTCGCGCTCTTTGTCGGTCGTCATATGCGTCTCACCCGCCCCCGTTGATTGTAGAAGTATTTATCCGGTCGATTGAACGCCGGCCTCACACTCTTGGCCGCTGGTGGCTAATAGCCGAGCCACCTGTGTGGGCGAAGGATTGTATTCGTACTTCCAGTGATCGATCAAGAATTTTGTTTCAGCCGGTGGAAAAACCCACAGCGGGTACAAAGACCGGCAATGGATTTCGATGTTATCTGGGCAAAAACTCGGGTCACCTGAAAGAATGGAAGTTTTGCCCGCACGGTCTTTCTTTCCAAGTCTGCCCCCATCCCCACTCTCTCTGGCCCCTCAACATTAAAAAGCCATTCGACACTAAGCTCGTTAAGTTTTGGGAGATTTGAATGGAAAGGTCGTGTAGCTGCGGTGGTGCATCGAAGTCCGAAGCAACAAAAAAGGCACTTGCGAATTAACGCAAGTGCCTGATTTTTTATGGTGCCCAGAGACGGAATCGAACCGCCGACACGAGGATTTTCAATCCTCTGCTCTACCGACTGAGCTATCTGGGCAAGGAACCCACTTTATACTTCGATTGCTTCTTCCTGTCAACCCTTTTCTGACTCTCGAGGCTGCTTCGTCAGATAAAATGTCTCGCAAACGTCCCCCACCCTTTACCTCTCCCGGAGGACGAGGGGACTTTGCTGTAACCTGTCCCAGCTAAAGATGGGCACGGTCGGAAATGCTGTGGGAAGTCACACAGCAAAAGGACCAGCGGCAAGGTTCGCTTAGGCGCGGGAGATGAAACGGCCGTCACGGGTGTCTACCTTGATCTTCTCGCCTGCCTCCAGGTAGGGAGGGACCTGCAGCTTGAAACCGGTTTCCAGCACCGCTTCCTTGGTCTGCGCGGTCGCCGTCGCGTTCTTCATGGCGGGGGCGGTTTCGGTGACGTTCAGCTCGACGGTCATCGGAAGATCGACGTTCACCATGCGATCCTGGAAAATGCCCAGCTGCACCTCGGTGCCGTCCAGCAGGAAGGGCTGGATGGAACCGAAGGCATCTTCTTCCATCTCGAACTGCTCGTAGGTCTCCAGGTCCATGAAGATGCCACGGCCGCCGTCGGAGTAGAGGAACTGCCCTTTGTGACGCTCGAAGTCCGCCTCGTCCACCTTGTCCCCGGAACGGAAGGTCCTCTCCAGCACTTGGGCGGTGATCAGGTTGCGATACTTGGTCTTCACCATGGTGTTGGCGCCGCGGGCGCTCGGGGACTGAAAGCTTACGTCTACCAGCACGCAGGGGGCACCATCAAGCTGGATGACCAGCCCGCGTTTGAAATCGTTGGTCGTGAACATTGGTTGGAATCTCCTTTGCGAAATATCTTTTTTTAGCAGAAAAACGTGATAAGTTCAACCGCCCTATGCGGGCAAGATTCTAGTCGCGGAGGATGCATGAAGATTGATACGGAATTCATCAAGCTCGACAGCTTTTTGAAGGCGGTGGACGCGGTCTGCTCGGGCGGCGAGGCGAAGATCATCATCTCGGAAGGAATGGTGCTGGTCAACGGCGAGGTGGAACTGCGCCGCGGCAGGAAACTGAGACCGGGCGACCGGGTGGATCTGGGCGGGAAGATTTTTTCGGTCGAGTAGGCGAAACGGCGAGTCGTTGAGTCGTCGAGTCGTCGAGTCGTCGAGTCGTCGAGTCGTCGAGTCGTCGAGTCGTTGAGTCATTGAGTCGTCGAGTCGTTGAGTCAGAAGCCCCCTCCCTTAACTTCACAATCCGGGAAAGGGAACTTTCGGAGGTGCCTATTGTACTTGGGCAAGAGACTATCGACGGTCTTTTGTGCCTGCTCAGCCACCGGCGCGCTTCGCCTGGTAACCGCGCTTGGCGAGCTCTGCCATGATCTGGTCGCTGTGGTCCCCCTGGATCTCGATCACGCCGTCCTTGGCGGTGCCGCCGCAACCGCAGCTGCGCTTCAGCTCTCCGGCAAGGGCCGTCAAGGCGCCGGCATCGAGCGGGAGCCCGGTGATAACCATGACCGTCTTGCCGCCGCGCCCCTTGCTCTCGCGCCGGACGCGCACGACGCCGTCGCCGGCGGGTGCCGCGGAGCTCTTACGACATACGCAGCTTTTCACGGGCTTGGAGCAGCCGGGACAAACCCTGCCGAATTCTGAGGAGTACACCAGCGGTGCGTCGTTGGAAGGGGTCTTTTTCATAGCACCCTTTTTAACAAAAAATCCTACATTTGGCCACACAGGAAATTCGAGGGAATCCGTGCAACACGGACAGCAGCGCTCACCCCCAGCTGACGGAGTTTGGTGACGGCTGAAGCCGCCGACGGCGCCAGAAATTGTGCTTTTCCCCCTCACCCCGACCCGCAAGAGGGGATAATGATTTTGATCCCTGCAAATTGCTTGATCTACGTCATGCCAATGTTCCGTGCGGTTGCTAGCGAGGGGATTGGCTCCTAAATAAAGGACGGCGCTGCTAGCGAAAGGGGAGGGTCTCCGACATAAAGGGCGGCGCTGCTAACGAAAGGGGAGGGTCTCCGACATAAAGGGCGGCCGGCCTTAGCGCCGCATCCCCTCGCCCTCCGGGAGTTGGGGAGTTGGGCGAGTTGGCAAAAGGTCCGTTCGCTAGATTTCTTGACCCGCATCTCGGTGTACCTCCCCTGCAACTGGGGAGGAAGTATTTTTAACACCGCCTGGGCCTAACCGGTCAAGATGCTCCGATACTAAAAGGGTCTCGCCACCTCGCTCGCCATGATGGGACGCGGGGTAAGCCGCTCCGGGATCCGCAACACGGTCACCCCCGGCGGCGGCTCGATCTCACGGTACAACTCCCGACTGCCGGCACCCCCCTGGTAGCTCTTGGAAAAATGCATGGGCAACAGGTAGCGCGGCCGCAACCGCTCCAGGAGCACGTTGACATCCCTGGTGCACAAATGGCGGGACAGCCTCGCCTTCCTCTCCTCCGCCGCCAGAAAGGCGCACTCGCACACCAGCAGGCTCACCCCACTCAACAGCCCGGCCAAACGATCCAAGTTCTCCGGGGTAAACCCGACGTCGGTCAGGTACCCGATACTCGCGGGCTCCTCTATTTTCCTGATGCTGCGGTACAACTCCCCCGCGTCGGGTGCACGGAGTTCCTCGACGCGATCGCCGACGGCCGCCGGATACAGGATCGGGGTGCGCTCCAGGTTCCCGGCGTGGAACAGCTTCTCCAGATTCCTGAGCCAGGCGCCCTTCACGACCCCGGCCTGCGCCAGGCGGACGTCGTCCAGCACGAAGGCCTCCCCTTCGGTGACCCTGAAGGCGAGGACCTCAATCCTGTGCTCGCACAGAGCGGCCGTTACGCTCAGGTACCGGTTGGCGTAGAGAGCGCCGGCGCGCTCACCTTCCGGGCGTGGAAGAAACCTGTCGCAGCCGCGGAACAGCGTGCCCGTCACACCTGCGCCACTCACCTCCCCTACCCGGAAATTGCCCCAGAAGGTGTCGGCCAGGTTCCAGTCGTAACAGGCGAACTTGTGCGCCATCTTGCCGGATATGCCGGGAGGCCCGAATACCTCGACGGTGCGCGGCGAGGCGTGGCTGTGCCGGATGACGCTGTCCATCCCCATGAAGTGGTCCATGTGGGCGTGGCTTACGAATACCGCGTCGATGGAGGTGAAGACCCTTTTGGCGAGATGGTGCACCTTGCCGCAGTCAAAGAGCAGGGAGCGCCCCGTGGGCCTGACGCGGATCAGCAGCAGGGGGTCGTCAAAGAGCCCGGCGAAAAAGGTCGGCTCGAGGTAGCGAAATGGTTTCGGCATTGCTTGATTTTACCATTTGATTGACCTGTATCAATTGCAACGCACCTGGAGAAGGGCTAGAGTTGGTCATAGCAGGGAGCGACATCCACTAAAAGGAGCAGGAAATGGCAGAGAAAAAGGGTGTGACGACGGGAGAGAAACTGAATCTGGCGAACCTGGCAGGGTATCAGGAAGGGGCGGTAGTCAGCAGGACGGTGGTCGACAAACCGGTGGGAACCATCACGGCGTTCGCCTTTGACGCGGGCGAGGGGCTAAGTGAGCACACCGCACCCTATGACGCTTTCGTGCAGGTTCTGGACGGCGAGGCTGAAGTCAACATCGAGGGGAAGCTGCAGACGGTGTGCGCCGGCGAGATCGTCGTCATGCCGGCCAACAAGCCGCATTCGCTGCGCGCGGTGCAGCGCTTCAAGATGCTGCTCGTCATGATCCGGGCTTAAACCGCAGCGGGGACGCGGTTAATGCAGTTGACGCGGATCGGGGAAATTCACCCGGAGACCCGCGATAAAAGACAGCGTCATGGACCTGGTGACGTTCTCAGTCGCTGTCCAGCACCTCGCGCACCTTCGCGGCCAGGTCGGGCATGGAGAACGGCTTGTGGATGAACTGCAGGCCCCGGTCCAGCACTCCGTTGTGGGCGATGATGTCGGCGGTGTAGCCCGACATGAACAGGTGCTTGATGTGCGGATAGAGGAACTGCAGGTTGATGGCGAGATCCAGGCCGTTCATCTCGGGCATGACGACGTCGGTCACCAGCAGGTGGATCTCTTCGGCGTGCTCTTCCGCGAGGCGTATGGCGTCACCGGGATTGTCCGCCTGCAACACGGTGTAGCCCTGCCGGGTCAGGATCGCCATGACGACATCCAGGATGGCAGACTCGTCCTCCACCAGCAGGATGGTTTCGTGACCGCGCGGATAGAGTCCCGGCACCCCTTCCGGGCGCGCCTGTTCCACCTGGCCGAGATATCGCGGCAGGTAGATGTTGAAGGTCGTCCCCAAACCCGGCTCGCTGTAGACGGTGATGAATCCGCCGTTTTGCTTGATGATGCCGTAGACCGTGGCCAGGCCGAGTCCGGTCCCGGCGCCCAGGTCCTTGGTGGTGAAAAACGGTTCGAAGATGCGCGCCTTGGTTTCCGCGCTCATGCCGCAGCCGGTGTCGCTGACCGAAAGGCACAGGTACTCTCCGGGCGCAAACTCCGCGTTGCAAGCGCAGTACCCCTCGTCCACCAGGCAGTTGCGGGTCTCGATGGAGATTTTCCCGGGCCCGGCTATGGAGTCGCTCGCATTCACGCACAGGTTGGCCAGAACCTGGTCGATCTGGGACGGATCCACCAGGACCGGCCAGAGATCCTCCTCGTGCCGCCAGATCAGAGCTATCTGCTCCCCGATCAGCCGTTTCAGCATCTTCAGTATGCCGGCCACGACCTCGCTCAGCATGAGCACCTTGGGCGCGATGGTCTGCTTGCGCGCAAAGGCCAGCAGCTGCCTCGTCAGGTCGGCGGAGCGCTCGGCCGCCTTGAGAATCTCCTCCATGTTGACGTGCGGCGACTGCCCCGGTTCCAGGCTCAGCATCGCAAGGTTGGCGTGGCCGATGATGACGCTGAGCATGTTGTTGAAATCATGCGCCACGCCGCCCGCCAGGCGGCCCACCGACTCCATCTTCTGGGCGTGCCGCAGCTGCTCCTCAAGCTTGACCCGGTCCACCTCGGCCTGCTTGCGCCGGGTGATCACCTCCAGCAAGACCACGAAATGCCCGGGCGCCGGGCTGTAGACGGAGATCGCGTACCAGGCGCGCAGCACCTCGACAAACTTCTCGAAGCGCTCCGGCTCCCCGCCGGCAGCTACCCTGCCAAAAATCTCCAGAAGGTGCGGGTCGGCCTCCCGCGCGCCGGGAATGACCTCGCTCGCCCTCTTGCCGACCACCTCTCCGAGCCCGGTCAGCGCTTCGAAGGCGGCGTTGACGGCGAGAAAGACGAAGTCCCCGGGCTGTCCCCCTTCGCCCACCATCCTGCAATGGGCAAAACCGCTCGACAGGTTCTGGAACAAGGAGCGATAGAGCCCCTCGCTCTCCAATAGCGCCTGCTCGGCAGGCCAGCTCCCGGCGTCTCCGCCCAGATCCCCGGGCCCTGAGCCGGCGTCTGCCACCCGGGCGGCGCACTCGCCCCTCCGAACCGCGGCATCCCCAGCCCCGGTTCCTTCCGGCTCGTTGTCTGAAAACATCATGTCTTTTTTCATGGCATGTCGTCCACTTGGTCAGACCACGGTCGGGTATCCGGTTGTCAGGTGCATAACGGCGGCGCATTCCCGTTCGCCACTGCTCGCAGGAACCTCACCAGCAGCGTCTGGTTCTCTGTCGTCTAGCAATCATGCCATATGCTTTGCCAGAAGCAATCTGTTTCGGGGCAATTTTCGGCCGCTGCCGAAGATTTCCAGTAACAAATTTAGAATTTTCTTACACAGCAAAATATTTTTCAAGTAAATCTGTGTGATTAATTGATTTTATGCGGTCTCAGTGCTTACGGGTGCCAAGCCATAGCCAGTCGATCCGGCCAGGTCTCCTCCTTCGTACAATTCCATAAGATGTTCGACGCCCTAACGCCTAATTAATTTACGCACACCCATTCCAGCAACGATGAACGATGCACAATCTTCCAGTGAAAGTCTCTCATCTGAAACTGCAGCCGGGTCCCCGCCTGCGCGAGCCCCCCCCTCCCCCTTGAAGGCAGCTGCCTCAAAAAACCTCCCTCCCCCCTTGCGGGGGAGGGTCGGCGTGAGGGGGAAGGCGCCATTGACGACTCCGTTGGCGACTTCACCCTCCCCCCAACCCCCTCCCGTTGTATGGACCGGAGTCAAGGGAGGGGGAGCATGCTGCAAAGACCTAACCGGACAACACTGCCTTGAAGGGGGAGGGGCGCGATGGCGAAAGATCGGCGCTCATCAGTACCCGTAATTTCTTGAATTCGGAGCGCCGCCTGATTGCAGCGGGGTTGGCTGCTCATCGCAAAAAAAATGACCGCCCGTTGCCCGGGAGGTCATTTTTTGCTGCCGAATGCTGATTGAGTACGCGAGACGCGGCCCGTGTGGGGCAGCGCGTCCCTGTAGCGGGAACCACGGGGCCCCCGCCGGAGCCGCTACCTGCAGCCGCAGCCGCAACGCTCCTTGGCAGCCGCCTCGTACCCCTTCTTGAGCAGCTTGGCGACTTCCTTGGAGTGGTAGGTGAGGATCAGGTCGGCGCCCGCCCTCTTGAAGGAGAGCATGGTCTCCATGATCACGCGGTCCTCGTCGATCCACCCCATGTTGGCGGCGGCCTTCACCATGGAGTACTCGCCGGAGACGTTGTAGACCGCCAGCGGGAGGTTGAACTCGTTTCTTACCTCGCGCACGATGTCCAGATAGGGGAGCCCCGGCTTCACCATCAGGATGTCGGCGCCCTCCTCCACGTCCATGCGCGCCTCGCGGATCGCCTCGAGCCGGTTGGCCGGGTCCATCTGGTAGGAGCGGCGGTCGCCGAACTGCGGCGTCGACTCGGCTGCCTCCCGGAAGGGGCCGTAATAGCCGGAGGCGTACTTCACCGCGTAGCTCATGAGCGGGGTGTCCTTGTAGCCGTTGTTGTCCAGCGCCTCGCGGATCGCGGCGACCCGGCCGTCCATCATGTCGGAAGGGGCGACCATGTCGGCACCCGCCCGGGCGTGGGAGAGCGCCTCCTTGGCCAAAAGCTCCAGGGTCTCGTCGTTGTCCACGTCGCCGTTCTTGATGACGCCGCAGTGGCCGTGGTCGGTGTACTCGCACATGCAGACGTCGGTGATGACGGCGAGGCCCGGCACGTTCTTCTTCAGGGCCCGGATGGTGTCCTGGATGATGCCGGTCTCCGAGTAGGCGTCGCTCCCCATGGCGTCCTTCTGCTCGGGGATGCCGAACAGGATGACCGCCGGTACCCCCAGCTCGTAGGCCTCCTGCGCCTCCTCGACGATGTTCTCTATGGACTGCTGGTAGATCCCGGGCATGGAGGAGATCTCCTTCTTGATCCCCGAGCCGAAGGCGGAAAACATCGGATATATCAGGTCGTGCGCGGAGAGCGCAGTCTCCCGGACCATGTTTCTGAAGACCTCTTTACCCCGGATCCGTCTCGCTCTGTAAATTGGGTAGAACATTGCTCTCTCCTTTCAATGGGAAATCGATTGGTGACGCTGCTAAATGGGGCCTCTTGATGGTATACCGTTTCCGTAGTCGGGGCGAACCTTCCCTGCGCCCCTTTCCGGAGGCAGAAGGATCTCCCCACTGCCCTTAAGCCAAGGTTTCTCCACTGTCAGGATCTGGTCCTGTCCCCCCTATGAAATAGGGGGGACGCTGAACGTAGTGAAGCAGGGGGGTCTTTTCGCCGGGGGAGAGACCCCCCTGTCTCGCTGCGCGAGCCTTCCACCCTACTTCGCAGGGGGGACACAGCAGAGTCTTGCTCGACTCAATGGCAGTTCCCCCGTCCCCTCCCGCTTGCGCGCCGAAGCGCTTCGGCGCGCAGCCCCGTCAAGCGGGGGGGAGCTTTGCGGCAAAGTGCCCCACCAGCTCGGCGGCCAGCGCGTCGAGCGTGTACTGGGCGGGCTCCATGTGCACCTCGAGACCGAGTTCCCGGCAGCTCTTGGAGGTGACCGGGCCGATGGAGGCGACCCGCACCCCCTGCATCAGGTGCAGGAAGCGGTTCTCGCCCAGCATGGCCGCCAGGTTCTGCACGGTGGAGGAGGAGGTGAAGGTGACGCAGTCCACCCTCCCCTCTTCCAGCGCCCGCAGCGACGCCTCGGGAAGCCGCCCCGGCGTGTGGTTCGCGTAGGCCACCGGGGAGAGCACCTGCGCACCCATCCGGCCGAGCTCGTCCGGGACGACGTCGCGCGCCCGGTCCCCGCGCGGGAAGAGGACCCACTTGCCCGCTAGGTCGAGCTCGGCGAAGGCCGCCACCACCCCTTCCGCCTTGTAGTCCGAGGGGACCAGGTCCGCCTTCACCCCGTAGGGCTCCAGCGCCGCGGCGGTCTTGGGGCCGACCGCGCAGACCTGGCAGCGCCCGAGCGCCCGGGTGTCCATCCCGAGCTGGGCGAGCCTGGCGAAGAAGTACCTGACCGCGTTGAAGGAGGTGAAGACGATCCAGTGGAAGCTGTTGAGGCCCTGAAGCGCCTCGTCGAGCTCCGCGTAGCTCTCAGGCTCCCGGATCTCGATGGTCGGGCAGCCGTAGACCCTGGCGCCCAGCCGCTCCAGCCGGGAGCTGAACTCGCCGGCCTGGTCCGCGCCGCGGGTCACCAGCACGGTGCGGCCGAACAGGGGGCGGTTGTCGAACCAGCGCAGCTTTGCCCGCAGGTTGACCACCTCGCCGACGACGGTGACCGCCGGGGCCTTGAAGCCGGTCGCGCGCGCCTTCTCGGCGATGTCCCCGAGGGTCCCGGTCAGGACCTCCTGCTCCGGCCTGGTCCCCCAGCGGATCAGCGCCACCGGGGTGGCCGGAGACCTGCCGTTGCGGATCAGGTTCTCCGCGATCTGCGGCAGGTTCCTGATCCCCATGTAGAAGACGACGGTGCCGCTTCCCAGGGAGAGCCCCTCCCAGTCCACCTCCGAGTTCCCCTTGCCGTGGCTTTCGTGCCCGGTGACGAAGGCGACCGAGGTGGTCACCCCCCGGTGGGTGAGCGGGATGCCCGCGTAGCTGGTGGCGCCCACGCCGGCGGTGATCCCGGGGACCACCTCGAAGGGTACGCCGGCCTCGACCAGCGCCTCGCACTCCTCGCCGCCGCGCCCGAAGATGAAGGAGTCCCCCCCCTTGAGTCGGGCCACGACCTTGCCGGCCAGCGCCTTTGCGACCAGCAGCTCGTTGACCTGGCTCTGGGCGCGGTTGTGCTCGCCGCCGACCTTCCCCGCGTAGATGAGCTCCGCCCCTTTGGGGGCCAGGCGCAGCAGCTCGTCGTTGGCGAGGTAGTCGTACAGCACGACCTGCGCCTTGCCGAGGCAGTCGCGTCCCTTCACCGTGATGAGCCCGGGGTCGCCGGGCCCCGCGCCGATCAGATAGACATAACCTTTTGTGGAGGGCGTAACGGGCATCGGTTCCTACCTGTCTGTGTGGCGGTCAAACGGCAAAAGGCTAAGGGGGGTCCGTTAGCCTTTTGCAAATCAACTGGAATCAAAGGCAAAGCTTTTACCACAGAGGACACAGAGAAAAAACTTAACCAAGAACACGGAGGAGAATCGAGACGAAAAGCTAAGTCTTTTGGTTTAAACCAATCCTTGTTTTTGCTTTTCCCTTGTGTCCTCGCCCTGTCTTTCCTCTGTGCACATCTGTGGTGAGGCTTTTTGTTTTGGTTTATACCGGGATTTCCTTCTCGCGGGAGACCTCGCGCTGATAGACCTCCGCGAGGATGGCGTGCCCCCCCTCGGAAAGGAGCTTCTCGGCGAGCGTCACCCCGAGCTTCTCGCAGGTGTCGGCGGGGCCGGTCACGCTCCCCTTGACGGAGACCTTGCCGTCCACGGAGGCGATGAAGCCGGTCAGGGTCAGCTGGTCGTCGGTCACTTCGCCGAAGGCCGCGATGGGGACCTGGCAGCCGCCCTCGCAGCGCCACAGGAGCGCGCGCTCGGCGCGCACCGCGTGGGCCGTGTCGGCGTGGTTGAAGAAGGCGATCGCCTCCTTCACCTTCTCGTCGGAAAGGTTGCACTCGATGCCGAGCGCGCCCTGGCCGATCGCCGGCAGCGACAGGTCGGTGTCGAGGTACTCGGTGATCCGGTCGGCGAAGCCGAGGCGGTTCAGCCCCGCTGCGGCGAGGATCACGCCGTCCAGCCCTTCGGTGGTCAGTTTGTTCATCCTGGTTTCCACGTTGCCGCGGATGATCACCATCTCCAGGTCGGGGCGCACCTTCAGGAGCTGGGCCTGGCGACGCAGCGCCGAGGTCCCGATTCGCGCGCCCTGCGGCAGGTCGGCGAACTTGACGCCGTTGGAGATCAGCGCGTCGCGCGGGTCTTCGCGCTCGGTGATGCAGTACAGGCCGAGCCCTTCGGGGAACTCGGTCGGCACGTCCTTCATGGAGTGCACCGCGATGTCGATCTCGCCGCGCAGCATCGCCTCCTCGATCTCCTTCACGAAGAGACCCTTGCCGCCGACCTGCGCCAGCGGCACGTCGAGGATCTTGTCGCCGATGGTCTTGATCTTGGTGAGGGTGACGACGATTCCCGGGTAGCGCTTCTCAAGCTCGGACTTCACCCAGTTCGCCTGCCAGAGCGCGAGCTGGCTCGCGCGGGTTCCTATTCTCAGCTCTTTCAGCATTGGTTGTCTCTCCTTTATCTTTGGAATAACTTTTATGGTTAGCGGGCCAATCGTTCAAGTACTTCAAGGACTCAAAGGACCGGCCGGAGACCTTCCAACTCGACGACTCAACGGCTCGACGGCTCAACGACTCGACGGTTTAACCGACTCAACGCCTTTCAAGTCAACGCCTTTCAAGTCGACGCCTTTCGAGTCTACTCCTCCAGGTCCACCATGTTCTCCTGCGGGGCTCCCGCCTCGAGGTCGAAGAGGTTCCTGAGGGCGTCCACGTACAGGTCGTTGCGGTTCCCCGGATCGGTCCGCTTCAGCACGCTGGTCGGCTGGTGCAACAGCTTGTTCATGTAGGCGTTGGTGAGCGCCTCCAGCTTCTTCTCGGCGCCCGGCGGCAGGTCCTTCCACCCGGAGAGGGTCTTGGCGAGCTCGGCCTTCCTGAGCTCGTCGAAACGGGTCCTGAGCGCCACGATGGTCGGGGTCACCTCCAGGGAGGAGAGCCACTTGAAGAACTGGCCGATCTCCTGCTCCACGATCGCCTCGGCCTTGGCCGCCTCGATCTTGCGGCTCTCCAGGTTGGTCGCCACCACGCCGTTCAGGTCGTCGACCGTGTACAGGTAGGCGTTCTCGACGTTGTTCACCTTGGGGTCGATGTCGCGCGGCACCGCGATGTCGATGAAGAACATCGGCTTCATGCGGCGGCGCTTGAGCACCTCCTCCACTTCCTTCTCGTGGATGATGAAGTGCGGAGCGCCGGTGGAGGAGAGGATGATGTCCGCCTTGGGGAGGTGGTCCAGCAGGTCCTCGAACCGGACCGGCTTGGCGTCGAACTCCTCGGCGAGCTTCTCGGCCCTCTCGTAGGTGCGGTTGGTCACCAGGACGCCGCGCACCCCGGTGTTGATGAAGTGCTTGGCCGCCAGCTCGCACATCTCGCCCGCCCCGATCAGGAGCACCGTCTTGTCGGAGAGCTCGCCGAAGATCTTCTTGGCGAGTTCCACCGCGGCGAAGGCGACCGAGACGGCGGAGGAGGCGATCTTGGTCTCGGTGCGCACCCGCTTGGCGACGGAGAACGCCTTGTGCAGGAAGCGGTTCAGGATGATGCCGGAGCTCTTGAACTCCGCGGCGTAACCGTAGGAGGTCTTGATCTGCCCGAGGATCTGCGGCTCCCCAACCACCATGGAATCGAGGCTCGAGGCGACCCGGAAGACGTGGCGCGTCGCGTCCTCGCCGTGATAGCTGTACAGGTGGCTCTCCAGGTACTCCAGGGAAATCTTGTGGTAGTCGGCGAGGAAGCGCTTCAGCCTGGCCATGCCTCCCGCGACGTCCCGGGTCGTGGCGTAGATCTCCACCCTGTTGCAGGTGGAGACGATCACCGCCTCGGTGATGTCGGGGAGCGCGACCACCGCGTTCAGCGGTTTTTCCATCTGGGTGGGAGCGAAAGCGACCTTTTCCCGGACTTCGACGCCAGCGGTTTTGTGGGAGAGACCAACAACAATAATATTCATAAACGTCCTGCCCCTTCTAGAGAGTCGCAGCCGAGCGCGCTGGCATGTCCGATGCGACTCATTTGTAGCTGTGCAGACCCGGCAGCAGGAGGTTCACGCCGAGGAAGGTGAAGAGCATGATGAGAAAGCCGAAGATGGAGAGCATCGCCGCCTTCCGCCCGCGCCAGCCGGTGGTGAGCCTGCCGTGCAAAAGCGCCGCGTAGATGAACCAGGTGATGAGCGACCAGGTCTCCTTCGGGTCCCAGCTCCAGTAGGTCCCCCAGGCGGTCTCGGCCCAGATGGCGCCGGAGATGATGGCGAAGGTCAAGAGGGGAAAGCCGAAAGTCAGGCAGCGGTAGCTGATCTCGTCCAGCATGTCCAGCGGCGGCAGCTTCTGGAACAGGGTGCCCAGGCGGCGCTTCTTCAGGAAGTGGCTCTGGATCAGGTACATGATGCTGGCGCCGAAGGAGATGGAAAAGGCGGCGTACCCGAGGAAGGCCATGGAGGTGTGCACCAGCAGCCACTTGCTCTTGAGGGCCGGGTTGAGCGGGGCGATCACGCCGGAGAAGGTCGCCGACACCGCCATGATCAGCAGCGCCAGGGGGGTGACGAACGAGCCGAGGATGAACACCTTGTAGCGGCTCTCGCACAGAAGGTAGATGCCGACCACCGCCAGGCTGAAAAAGGAAAGGGATTCGTGCAGGTTGGTGATCGGGGTGTGCCCCGCCTCCAGGTAGCGGTCCAGGGTGAAGCCGCAGTGCACCAGGAAGCCGACCGCGAGGACGATGTGGCCGGAGCGCCCGAGTGCCGGCTTGGACTTGACCAGGAAGCACAGGTAGAGGACGGTCGCGACCGCGTAGAGGACCAGTGTGCTGTTGAAAAGCAAGGCGTTCATGACGGATCCTTTTTATTCGGCTCCATCCGGACCCGGTCGGGACTCGGAAGCGGAGAGCCTCAGAAGTAACTGGTCTAGGGCGTCTTTGGGGCCGTTCTTGATCAGCGCGGCGAGGTCGAGCGCTGCCAGCTCGGCAAAAACCCGCTCATTGTATGCGTTCCCCCCCTTTTCAGTCAACAGCTTTTCACGGGCGGCGGCCAAAAGGGTCAGCGCCTCGGCATACTCCTCGCCAAAGAGAGGCTCGAGTTCCCGTATGATCCGCCGCGCCAGCCCGGGGCTCGCGCCACCGGTGGAGGCGGTGATCAGCAGGTCTCCCCGGGCCAGCAGGGCGGGGGTCGTGAAGTCCCCCTCCCGGGGGGCGTCGACCAGGTCGACCAGGATGCCGCGCTCCCGCGCCTCGGCGGCGACGGCACGGTTCACCGCGGCGTCGTCCGTGGCGGCGAAGGCGAGCAGGGCTCCGTCGAGGTCCCCCGGCAGGTAGGGCCGCTCCAGGTGGACCAGGCTCCCGGACGCCGCGAGCGCGGCGAGGCGCCCCTCCAGACGCGGGGCGACGACGCTGAGCCTGGCACCCGCGGCGACCAGCCGCAGGGCCTTGCGGGCCGCAACCCGCCCCCCGCCGACGATTACCACGCGCCTGCCGCGCAGTTCCAGGTTAACCGGGTAATAGCGCACGTTGTGCTCCTGGGGAGATTGGTGCCGCATGCCATCGGCCTTTGCCCCTCCCGGCCCCTCCCGCGCCCCCCGGCCACGCCTGTGCCGGAGGGGCCGGGGAAGCGAACCTCGGAGCTCCGGCACCGGGCAGGGGCTCCCGTCATCCCTTCCCGCCCGGAGCGCGGGGGTGCGGCGAGGAGTTGCCACCAGGAAGTGCGGCGCAGTATAATTAAAATCAAGCGTTGCCACTATCGCCCAGAGCCGGCCGCATGTCAACAGGGAAGCCCCGGGCGCGGGGGAGTGCCGGGGGCTAATTACCCCTTGCTTTTTTCAACCGCTCATTTATAGTTGTAGTCACTTTTTTTATTAAAGGAGATGGGTAAAATGGCTAGCGAAAAGGTATGCGCATTCACCGACGACAACTTCGAGAAAGACGTACTCCAGTCCGACATCCCGGTGCTGGTCGATTTTTGGGCGACCTGGTGCGCCCCCTGCAAGGCGATCGCCCCGCTCATCGATACCGTAGCTTCCGAGTATGAGGGGCGCATCAAGGTCGGCAAGGTCAACGTGGACGACAACCCGGCAACCCCCGGCAAGTACGGCGTGCGCGGCATCCCGACCGTCATCCTGTTCAAGGATGGCAAGGTGCTGGACCAGGTGGTCGGCGCCATTCCGAAAACGCAGTTGGAGGCTTTGATCAATAAGGCGCTCTAAAATGAAAACGCAGATCCTCACCAAGAAGTTTTTCCTGAAGATCATCCCGCTGGCGGTTGCCGGACTGCTCGTTTCCACGCAGCCGGCAGCCGCCATCCTGCAGAAGGGTGACATGGCCCCGGCGATCAAGCTGGTCACCACCTCGGGGCAGAAGGTGACGCTCGCCAACTACAAGGGGTACGTCCTGGTGATGGACTTCTTCGCCACCTGGTGCATCCCCTGCAGGGAATCGATCCCGCACATGAACGAGCTGAACCGGAAGTACGGCAAGCAGGGGCTGCAGGTGCTCGGGGTCAGCGTGGACGAGGGAGGGGAGCGGGAGGTGAAGCGTTTCATGGCCGAACGCAAGATCGGCTACCCGGTCGCGGTGTCGGAGGAGGATATGCAGACTGACTACGGGCTGCGCTCCATCCCGACCATTTACCTGATCAACAAGAAGGGGATGGTCGCCGAGAAGTACCAGGGTTTTTCCGACCAGACCGGCAAGGCGATGGAAGCCGCGATCCAGAGGCTGCTCGCGGAGTAACCGGCGCACCTCGCCCAACTGCTCCAGGGTCCAGCTCCATCAGGGGCTGGCTTCCTCTCTCTCCGCCCAGCCGAGTCCAGCCTTATCCCAGCGCTCCTGGCGCGCACTCCTCCCCTGGCCCCCGGTCAGGGGAAAACGCCCGGCCCCGCACCCCCCCCAGACAGACTCACCGATGCCCTGACGAGCCCACACACTCCCTGCTCCCCTTGGCTGCTCCCCTGGACACCAATTGTCTAATGACCCGAAGGGCTCCCCGGCCGTGGGGAACCGGCCGTTTCCTGCGGCGGTTCCGCCGCCGCTTCCTGACCGTCGCCGTAGAGTTCGGCATGATAGGAGGAGCGCACGTACGGTCCGCTTTCCACATGCTGGAACCCCATGGCGAGCGCCGCGACCCGGTAGCGCTCGAAGTGCTCCGGCTCCACGAAACGCTCGACCTTCTGGTGCAGCCGGCTGGGTGCGAGGTACTGGCCCAGGCTCAGGTAGTTGCAGCCGACCCGGAGCAGATCCTCCCAAACGGTGAAGATCTCCCACTCCTCCTCGCCCAGGCCGAGCATCAGCCCCGACTTGGTCTTCAGCCCCGGGTCGAGCCTGCGGGCCGCCGCCAGGAGGTCGAGCGACCTGCGGTAATCCGCGCCGGACCTGATGCCGTAGAGCCTCGGCACCGTTTCCAGGTTGTGGCCCAGGATGTCGGGGGCGCACCCGACCACGGTCGCCAGCGCTCCGGCGTCCCCGAGGAAGTCGGGGACCAGCAGTTCCACCTTGGTTAGGGGCGACTCCTTCCTGATGCGCGTCACCGTCTCCGCATAGGCGGCGGCACCGCCGTCGGGGAGGTCGTCGCGGGTCGGGCTGGTCACCACGACGTGGGCGAGCCCGAGGCGGCGCACCGCCTCCGCGACGCAGGCCGGCTCGCCCGGGTCGAGCGGCAGCGGGGTTTCCTTGGAGACCGAGCAAAAGGAGCAAAGCCGCGTGCAGATGCGCCCGAGGATCAGGAAGGTCGCCTGACGCTTGCTGAAGCACTCGGTGATGTTCGGGCAGCGCGCCTGCTGGCAGACCGTGTTCAGGTGTAGCTCCTTCAGGAGCCCCTCCATCTCGCCGTGCGCCGAGGGGGAGATCTTCTTCTGCAGCCATGCGGGTTTTCTGGTCAGGTTCATGATCGTTGTCGTCCATAGCAGCGAGGGGAATTTGGTTTCAGCGCTCTACTCCATTATCCCGCCAGGTTCCAGGCGTCGCAGCGGTACTTGGTTTCCTCCAGGCGCGCCGCTTCCGCGAGCTCCCCGGCGCTCGGGGCGCTCGCCAGCAGCCGCACGCCGAGCCGCTGCTGGAAGGATTCGACCAGGGCCTCCTTCAGCACCGAGAGTTCCGGCCTGAGCCCGATCTCGGCGAGGCTCACCGCCCCCGCCGCCCCCGGCGCCGGCTCCCTCAGGTAGCGCAGCGCGTCCCGCACCCGGCTCTCCAGGGGAATGGAGCCGTGCTGCAGTATGGCGCCGCGCAGGCGGCGCTGGGCGTTCCCCCCGATCTTGCGCCCGTTCACCAGGACGTCGAACTCCTCCTTCCCCGCAAAGCAGAAGGCGGTGCGCCGGCCCAGCTGGTCTCCGGCAGCGTTGCGGTCGGTGGCGAAGGCCGCGTCCAGCCCGAGCCGCTGGTAGGTCCCGAGCAGAAAGCCGCAGAGCCGGCGAAAGCCGTCCTTCACCCCGGCGGCCTCGCCGACCTGCCCCGGGGCGCAGACGATGCTGTAGGTGAGCTCCTGGCCGTGGAAGATGATGCCGCCGCCGGTCATGCGGCGCACGACCGGGACACTGTCGGCCGCGCAGAGCTCCAGCCGCAGCGCGGCCGCCGCGTCCTGGTAGCGGCCGACCGAGAGCGCCGGCGGCTCCCAGCCGTAGAGCCTCAGGACCGGCAGGGAGTGCCGCGGGTCGAAGCAGTTCAAAAGCGCCTCGTCCAGCGCCATGTTGGCGGGGCCGTCCAGGGGCCCCCCGTCTATCAGGCGCCAAAGCGGCGCGGGTTGCGTCATGCGGATACCTTCCTTGACCATCGGGGGGCGCTGCGGCTCACGGCTTTCTTAAATTCTCACCCGCTTTGCGCAGCATCTCGCACTCCTTCTTCAGCCGCTCGTTTTCGCGCTTGAGCTTGCGGATGATCTCGGCGTCGCTGGTGATCTGCCCCTTGCCGGGGAAGACCTCCTCCGGCTTCGCGGTCAGCTCCTGGATCCACCGGTACAGCGTTTCCAGCGGGATCTCCAGGTCCTTGGCCACCTGGGCCGGACTGGCGCCGCCGTCGGTGATCATCTTGACCAGCTCAGCCTTGAACTGGCGGGTGTACGGCTTGCGGTTGGTTTCCATGAGGTCCCTCCGGCGTGTCAGACAGCGGCCGCGCCATCCCCTACGTTACCAGCATAAACCCGGGCACCGCTTCCCGCAAGGCTGCCGCCCGGCGGCCCGCCGACAAAAAACTCCGGAAGGTTTCCCCTCCGGAGCTCTCTCGTGTCGGAACCTTGCCGCCCTCCGGCGAGCGCGGCGCTACCCCTCGCAGCAGACCTGCTGCGCCCGCGCGGCCCTGGTCTCGTCCAGACGCCCAACCGGGGTGGAGACCGGCGCCTCGTGCAGCGCCGCCGGGTTCTCCCGCGTCATCCGGGCCGCCTCCAGCATGACCTCGATGAAGGCGTCCATGGTCTGCTTGCTCTCGGTCTCGGTCGGCTCGATCATGATCGCCTCCTTCACGTTGAGCGGGAAGTAGACGGTGGGCGGGTGGAAGCCCCGGTCGATCAGGTACTTGGCGATGTCGATGGCGTGCACGCCCTCTTTTAGCTGGCGGCTTGCCGAGAAGACGCACTCGTGCATGCAGGTGGTCTCGAAGGGAAGCTCGTACTCCCCCTTTAAGCGCGCCATCATGTAGTTGGCGTTCAAGACCGCCATCTCGCTCACCTCGATGAGCCCCTCGCCCCCCAGGAGGGTGATGTAGGCGAAGGCGCGCGCCATGATGCCGAAGTTGCCGAAGAAGTCGGACACCCTGCCGATCCCCTCGGGGTGCGCCTCGACGCCGAAGCTGCCGTCCGCGGTCCGCACCACCCGGGGGGTGGGGAGGTAGGGGATCAGCCCCTTCTTGACGCCGACCGGGCCGGAGCCGGGTCCGCCGCCGCCGTGCGGGGTGCCGAAGGTCTTGTGCAGGTTGACGTGGATCACGTCGAAGCCGACGTCACCGGGGCGCACCTTCCCCATGATGGCGTTCAGGTTGGCGCCGTCGTAATAGGTGAGCGCGCCCGCCTGGTGGGCGATCTCGCAGATCTCCGCGATGTGCGGGTTGAAGATGCCGAGCGTGTTGGGGCAGGTCATCATGACCGCCGCCACCTCGCCGTTCATGGCGGCCCGGTAGGCGTCCAGGTCCATGTCGCCGTAGGGGGCGGTCGGGATGGTGATGATCTCGTACCCCGCCATGGCGGCGCTCGCCGGATTGGTGCCGTGCGAGGAGTCCGGGACGATGACGTACTTGCGCTTTTCGCCGCGCGCCTTGTGGTAGGCCGCGATCACCATGATCCCGGTCATCTCGCCGTGGGCGCCCGCCAGGGGCTGGGTGGTCACCTCGTCCATGCCGGTGATCTCGGCCAGCTGCTGCTCCACCTCGTACACCAGCGACAGGGGGCCCTGCACCAGCCTCTCGCCGCCGGGCAAGAGCGCCAGCATCGGGTGGCACCCCGCGAAGAGCGCGCCGGCCTGCTCCATGACCTTGGCGTTGTACTTCATGGTGCAGGAGCCCAGCGGGTAGAAGTTGGTGTCGACGGAGAAGTTCCGGCGGGACAGGTTGGTGTAGTGGCGCACCAGGTCGAGCTCGCTCACCTCGGGGAAGGCGGCCGCGTCCCCCCTTCTCAGGGATGCGGGGAGCGGGGCGGCCTTGGGGACGTCGGAGAGGGGGATCCTGACGCCGGTGCGGCCGGCGACGGACTTTTCGTAGATCAGTTCCATAGTGCTTCCTCCAGCAGGGCCGCCAGGGCGTCGATCTCGGCCTTGGTCCTCTTCTCGGTCACCGTCACGACGAGCGCGTGGTCCATCCCCGGGTAGTAGGCCCCGAGCGGCACGCCGGCGGCGACCCCCCTGTCCAGAAGCCGCGTCACGACCTTCGCCGCGGGCTTGGGGAGCGCCAGGGTGAACTCGTTGAAGCTTTCACGGTTCAGGACGCTCACCCCCTTGATGGCGCCGAGGAGCCCCTGGGCGTAGCGGGCCTTGTCGTAGTTGAGGGTGGCGAGCTCCTCGAAACCCCGTTTTCCCAGGGCCGCGGCGAAGATCAGGCCGCGCAGCGCGCAGAGGCTCTGGTTGGAGCAGATGTTGGAGGTCGCCTTGTGCCGCTTGATGTGCTGCTCGCGCGCCTGCAGGGTCAGCACGTAGCCGCGCCTCCCCTGCTGGTCCACCGTCTCGCCGACGATGCGCCCCGGCAGGTTCCGGATGAAGCGCTTGCGCGTCGCGATGAAGCCGAAGTAGGGGCCCCCGAAAGAGAGGGTGTTGCCCAGGCTCTGCCCCTCGCCGACCGCGATGTCCGCCCCCATCTCGCCCGGGCTCTTCACCAGGCCGAGCGCCACCGGGTAGCAGGCGACGATAAGGAGCGCCCCCGCCTCGTGCGCCTTGGCGGCGAGCGCCGTGAAGTCGGCGACCGTGCCGAAGAAGTTCGGGTTCTGCACCACGACCGCCGCGGTCTCGGGGCCGATGCAGCCCATCAGCCGCTCCAGGTCCGAGGCGCAGCCGGCGGGCGCCACCTCGACGACTCCGGCCGACAGACTCGCCAGGTAGCCGCAGACGATCTCGCGGTGCAGGGGGTTCACCGAGGCGTCCAGCACGACGGCGTTCCTGCCGGTGACCCGCAGCGCCATCAGGGCCGCTTCCGCCACGGCGGTGCCGCCGTCGTAGAGCGAGGCGTTGGAGGCCTCCAGGCCGGTCAGGCGGCAGATGGCGCTCTGGTACTCGTAGAGCGCCTGCAGGGTCCCCTGGGAGCATTCCGGCTGGTAGGGGGTGTAGGCCGTGTAGAACTCGGCCCGCCCGGCCAGGTGGTCGACCGCGGCCGGGATGACGTGGTCGTAGATGCCGCCGCCGATGAAGGGGACGATCTCGGTCCCGCCGACCCTGGCCTTTTCCCGCATGATCCCCATCAGTTCGAACTCGCTCATCCCGGCGGGGAGCTCGAAGGACTTGGCCCTGAGCTGCTGCGGGATCGGGGAGAACAGCTCCTCCACGCTCCCGGCGCCGATGACGGCGAGCATCTCCCGGATCTCCTCCGGGGTGTTCGGACAGTATCCCATTATTCCAGTCCTTTCAGGTACTCGGCGTAGGCCGCGGCGTCCATCAGGGCGGCCAGCTCGGAAGCATCGACCGCTTCCAGCTTGCAGATCCACCCGGCGTCCTCGGCGCTCTCGTTCACCAGCTCCGGGGCGTCTTCCAGCTTGCCGTTCACCTGGACCACCTTGCCGGAGACCGGCGAGTAGATGTCGGAGGCGGCCTTCACCGACTCGATCCCCGCCAGGGTGTCGAACTGCTTGACGACCTTCCCCATCTGGGGGAGTTCCACGAAGGTGATGTCGCCCAGCTCGTGGGCCGCGTGCCCGCTGATACCGACGGTCGCCTGGCTGCCGTCAACCTTGACCCACTCGTGCTCCTTGGTGAAATACATGGACATTTTTGTTACCTCCGGGAATTTTTATGGTTCAAGTATCGTTGGTAGGTTCTCGTAACTGTCGCCCGGCGGGACGGGCTCGAACAGAGGGGGCTGTCTGGGGCGGGAGGAGGGACCCCCTGCCTCGCTCTCGCGAGCCCTCCCCCCTGCTCCGCAGGGGGACACTTCGCTTCCGCCCCCCCCTCGCAGGGCGGGCACCCCGTGCCGACGCGGGCCATCGCCCGTGCCCCGTGCCGTTAGGAGCGCAGCGAGCCCCCCGCGTAGAAGGGAAGCTCGACGACCTCCGCCTCCATCTCCACCCTGTCGTGCCTGATGACGAGCTTGCTGCCGAGCGCCGCCGCCTCGGGCTTCAGGTAGCCCAGGCCGATGCCGCAGCCGAGCATGGGGGAGAAGGCGCCGCTGGTGACGCTCCCCACGGGCGCCCCCTCGTGGAAGATCTCGTAGTGGTGGCGCGGCGCGCGGCGCGAGGCTACCCGGAAGGCGACCTTCACCCGCGCCGCCCCGGCCTGCTGCTCCTTCAGGAGCGCGTCCTTGCCGACGAACTCCTTGCCGAGATTCACGAAGGCGGAGAGCCCGGCGGCAAGCGGGGTGGTGGCCTCGTCCAGGTCGGAGCCGTAGAGCGAATAGCCGACCTCCAGCCGGAGCAGGTCGCGGCTCCCAAGCCCCGCCGGCGCCACCCGCGGGTCCTTCAAGAGCAGCTCCCAGAGCTCGCACACCCTGTCCGCGGGGAGGAATATCTCGTAGCCCAGCTCGCCGGTGTAGCCGGTCCGGCTCACGATGGCGTCGACCCCGAGGATCGTGGTCGTGATGAACTTGAAGAAGGGGATGCTCCCGATCTCCGCGCCGAACAGCTTCACCAGCACCTCGCGGGAAAGCGGCCCCTGGAGGTCGAGCTTGGCGGTACCGTCCGAGACGTCGGTGAGCGTAGCCCCCTCCCGGAGGCGGGAGCGGATCACGGCGAAGTCGTTGGCGATGGTCGCCGCGTTCACCACGATCATGACCCGGTCCTCGGCCAGCCGGAACACGATCAGGTCGTCGATCACCCCCCCCGACCCGTTCAAGAGGAAACCGTAGCGCGAGCGCCCCACCGGGATCCCCTGCACCGAAAAGGTGAACAGGTCCTCCAGCCCGTCGGCCACGATGTCCCCCTGGAAGAGAAACTCCCCCATATGGCAGATGTCGAACAGGGCGGCCCGCTCCCGGCACCACTTGTGCTCCGCGATGATCCCCGCGTACTGGATCGGCATGAGCCAGCCGCCAAAGGGCGCCATCAGCGCCTTCAGCCCCTCGTGATGCGCACGCAGCGGTGTCGCCTTCATCTCTTCCATTAGTTTCTCCTTTCTGCAGGTTGGCCGCTAAATTTATGAAAATTCCCGACTTTTGTAAACAACATTCTGCCCCCGGGAAATATGAGCGCTGCCGGCCCGCCTCTTTAACTTCTTGCCAAATTTCGCCATATGTCTATAATCTGGTAGTTACGGAGGTACGGATGGAGAAGACCGCGCTGATCAACAAGGCAACCGAGACGCTGGCGCCGTTTGAGACCGAGCATGTCATGCAGTTCCTGCGTGCCATAACCGTCAGGAGCGCCCTGGCGAGCCCCTGGATCATGGGGGTCTTCCTGGTGATCGCCTTCTATGCGGTCATCGTCCGCTCCAAGTTCGTGCTCTGCGCCCTGTTCACCGCGATATCGCTGCTGTTGCTGGTCCGCTACACCATGCCGGCGGACGGCGACAGCCTGGCGCTCTCGACCACCCTCCCCTTCGCCTTCGGCGGCCTCGCCATCGGCAGCTTCATCATCTACCTCTATTTCATCAGGACGGAGTGACCCCCCTTGGCCAGAGTAGGCTTTACCACCACCATCCCGCTCGAGGTGCTGATCGCTGCGGGCGCGGCCCCGGTCGACCTGAACAACGTATTCATAACCAGCCCCGCCAGCGCCACCCTGATCGACGACGCCGAGCTGGCCGGTTTCCCGAGGAACGTCTGCGGCTGGATCAAGGGGATCTACGGCGCCGTCGAGGCGAGCGGCATCACCGAGATGATCGCGGTCACCGAGGGGGACTGCAGCTACACCAAGGCGCTCATGGAGGTGCTCTCCCTGCAGGGGGTGCGCGTCTACCCCTTCGCCTACCCGGCGAGCCGCTCCGCGGCGGAGCTGCGGGGGGAGATAGAGAAGCTGATGGGGCATTTCGGCGTCGGCTGGGACGCCGTCGACGCCGCCAAGGCCCGCCTGGACCGGATCCGCCGCAAGGTCCACGAGATCGACCGGCTCAGCTACGCCGAGGACCGGGTGACCGGCGAGGAGAACCACTACTTCCAGGTCTGCACCTCCGACATGAACGGGGACCCGGACCGCTTCGAGGCCGAGGTCGACGCCTTCCTGGCCCGGGCCTCCGGCCGGCCGGCGCGCCGGGACAGGCTGCGGCTCGCCTACCTGGGGGTCCCCCCCATCGTCTCCGGGCTGTACGGCTTCCTGGAGGGGCTCTCCGCCCGGGTCGTCTTCAACGAGACCCAGAGGCAGTTCTCCATGCCCTACGGCATCGACGACCTGGTGGAGCAGTACCGCGCCTACACCTACCCCTACGACATCTTCCACCGGATACAGGACATCTCCCGCGAGATCGCGGCGCGCCGGGTGGACGGGGTGATCCACTACGTGCAGTCCTTCTGCTTCAGGCAGATCGAGGACATGGTGCTGAGAAAGAGCATCTCCCTGCCGATCCTGACCCTGGAGGGGGACAAGCCGGCCGCCATCGACGCCAGGACCAAGATCAGGGTGGAGGGGTTCCTGGAGCTCCTGGAGGACCGCTAGCGCGCCTGAAAAATATACAAGCGGCATCCGCACTTGGCAAGCGCCAGGGAAGAAAATCCGGACAGCCGTCCACCAGGGAGAACCGCCCCACGTGCCAGACACCTTGAAAATCGGAATCGACCTCGGCAGCAGGAAGGCCAAGTTCGCGCTCATGCGCGGGACGCGGATTCTCAGGCTCGCCGACCAGGACACCATCGCCTTCTACAAGAGGTACGGCTCCATCGCCGGCGAGGAGCTCTCGCTCGACCTTTTGGGAAGCGGCATCTTCACGGCCGACGAGCTGGACCGGGCGGCCATCACCGTCACCGGGTACGGCAGGAACTCCATCAACCTGCACGGCGCTCGGGTGGTCTCGGAGATCAAGGCGCACGTGGCCGGCGCCCGCGCCCAGACGGGGCTCGCCGACTTCACCCTGCTCGACATGGGGGGGCAGGACACCAAGGTGGCCCAGGTGGTCGGGGGGCGCCTGCAGGACTTCGTCATGAACGACAAGTGCGCCGCCTCCTCCGGGCGCTACCTGGAGAACATGGCCGCCGTCCTGGAGGTGAGCCTCCAGGAGCTCTCCAGCCACTGGCAGGAGCCGGTCGCGCTGGACGCCACCTGCGGCATCTTCGGGGAGAGCGAGCTGATCGGCCAGATCCTGCGCGGGCACCCGCTCGCCACGCTCTGCGCCGGGGTGAACCTCACCCTGGTGAAGCGGGTGCTCCCGATGCTGAAGCGCTTCCCCTCGCAGACCCTGGTGATCACCGGCGGGGTCGCCCTGAACGGCGCCCTGGTGACCCTGTTGACCGGCAGCTGCGGCATGGCCGTCCTGGTCCCGGAGCACCCGCAGCACAACGGGGCCATCGGCTGCGCCTCGCTGTAGCCAGATTTTCCTTGAATTTTCCGCCCCGGGCGTTTAACCTCGCCCGGAGTTTCGACTTTCCCGGAGGGGTTTCATGCGCATCAGCAAGAACGACTGGATTTTCCTTGCCATCATCGTGGCGGTGCTCGCCACCTTCTACGCCATTTCCGGCGAGGAGAAGACCAAGCGGGTCCCCCTGGACGACAAGCACCAGGCTGCCTACGAGCTGTTCAAGAAGACCCAGAGCAAGATGGAGGTCGACAAGACCTGCCCCGCCTGCCACTTCGAGCCCGGCGGCGTCCCCTTTCCCGCCAAGCACCCGGTGAAGCCCCAGGGGGGCCCGATGCGCTGCCTGTTCTGCCACAAGCTGAAGCTTTCCGGCATTTGACCACGCTGAACCTGACCGGCGAGCTGGAGCGGCTGATCCGGGACATCGCCGCCCGCTGCCCCGAGCTGAGGCATGTCGAGCCCGAGCGGCTCCTGGTCTGCGTCTCCAGCGGGCGCCCCGGGACCGGGGGGAGCCTCGCCAAGATCCATCCCTTGCGCTTTGCCGGCGGGGCCAGGTCGGTGACCTCCCGGCGCGGCAGGCGCCGGGTGCTCTGCACCATGCCGACCCTCACCCACCAGGGCGAGGAGCTGCTCTACGTGGTCTACTTCCTGGTGCCCCGTTTCCTCGAGCTCCCGTTCCGGGAGAAGCTGATCACCGTCTTCCACGAGCTGTACCACATCTCCCCCGCCTGCGACGGCGACATCCGGCGCTTCCCGGGCAGAAACTACGCCCACGGCTCCTCCACCAAGAGCTACAACGCGCTGATGGGGACCCTGGTGGACGCCTACCTGGAGCGGCTCCCCGAGCCTGCCCGGCTCGGCTTCCTGGAGGGGAACCTGGCCGCGCTGCGGGAGCGCCACGACGCCATCGTGGCCCGGCGCCTGCGGGCGCCCCGGATCAGCGTGAGCCCCGCCTGAACCTCCCTGCGGGCCCTGCGGCCCGGGACGCGGGGCGCGGCAGCGCGGGTAAAAAAAGGGGGAAGCCGGACGGCTTCCCCCTTTTGCTTTCCCCCCTGCAGCGGTCCCCGGGCTGCGTCCTGCGGGACGCGGTCGCTGCGGCGGGAACGCCGCCGCGGCAGGCCCGGGCTACTTCTTGACCACGCAGTCGATGACCGCGTCGATCCTGCGGTTTTTGGCCCTCCCTTCCGCCGTGCCGTTGTAGGCGATGCGCCGGCTCGATCCGTACCCCTTGGCCGACAGGCGGCCGGCGTCGATGCCGAAGTTCTGCACCAGGTAGTCGACGACGGCCTGCGCGCGCGCCTGCGAGAGCTTCAGGTTGTTCTCCTCGCTCCCCAGGTTGTCCGTGTGCCCCTCGATGACCGCGGTCGTCGTCGGATAGCTCTTCATGAAGTCGCCGACCTTGGCAATCTCCCCGCGGTACCGGGGGTTGATCTCCGACTTGTCGGTGTCGAAATCGAGCACCAGCGAGATGCAGAGCCTCTCGGGAGGCTGGACCTCCTTCACCTCGAAGGCGCAGTCGATGATCGCCTCTATGCGCCGGTTCTTCTGCTTCCCTTCGTCGGTGGCGTTGTCGGCGACCGGCCGCGTCAATCCGTACCCCTTGGCCGACAGGCGGGAGCGCTCGATCCCGAGGGTATCGACCAGGTAGTTCACCACCGCCTCGGCCCGGCGCTGCGAGAGGTCCAGGTTGTACTCGGCGCTTCCCACGTTGTCCGTGTGCCCCTCGATGACGGCGGTCGTGCTCGGGTACTTTTTCATGAAGTCACCCACCCGGGCGACCTCGTCACGGTATTCCGGCCGGATCAGGGCCCGGTCGATGTCGAACTCGCCGTGCAGCGTGATGCAGTACTTGAAGTGCCCCGGGGTCGGCTGCGCTGCCGGGACCGGCGCCAGCGGCGCCTCGGCGGGCGGCGCTTCCGGCTGGGCGACCGCAGCGGCGGCCGGCTTCACCCCGCCGAACAGGAAGTCCACCCCGACCGTGTATTCGAGGTCGTGGTAGGTATGGTCGTCGTGCTTCATGGCGAGCCCGCGCAGGTCCCCTCTGATCGCCAGCCCGTCCCTCAGGAAATACTTGACCCCGCCGCCGTAATTGAAGACACCGTAGGTGACTTCGTCGACATGGGACTCCCGGAACTGCCCGCCGTAACCCGCCGCGAGGTACGGCACCAGGGGGCCCGCCGGCATGAAGTGGTACAGCGCGTCGAGGTGGTAGCTGTAGACGTTGACCCGGCCGTAATCCACGTCGGACCCCCTGGTCCGCAGGTAGTCGAAGACCGCCTCGGTCCCGAAGTTCTTGGTGAAGTTGTAACCGGCGCGCACCCCGAAAACCGGCCTCGTTTCGAGATGCTCCCGGCCCAGGAAGGAGTAGCCGCCGAGGTAGGGAGAGACGGAGAAGCTCTCAGCGGTCACTCCGGCATGGGCGGCGCTCAACGCGGCGAGCAGCAGTGCGGGAACCAGGAAAGGGAGCAGGAACCTTTTCATCTTCAAACCTCCTTTTACGGGGAACATTCAGAGCACTCAGCACGGGCTGAGGTCGGTTGGGCGCCAGGAAGCCGTGAAAGCGGCACGATAAAGCCAAGCACATGAGAATGCTATCATTCTTTGGCCGCTGCGCAAGGGAGCCCGCTTATTTTATCGGGGGGCGCGGGGCGATTGTGCCTGCCTGGCTGTCGCGCAGGGCGCAAAAAAAAGCCCTCTGCTCCGAACGGGAGGGAGGGCTTTTGGCAAAGCGGCACGGGAATCGTGAGAGGGGGGGGTGCCGGATGGGGAGAGGGGCGCCGCGGGCTAGCGCCGCGGCTCCAGGCCAAAGTGTTCGATGAGGAACTGCGCGACCTGAGCGGCGTCGTTCAGGTCCAGTACCGGGACGTCCAGGTCGAGCGGCTCGTCGCTCGCCACGGCTATCAGGGTCGGGTCATGATGCTCTCCCCTGCAAAGAAGCGTGGCGCTGCGCTCCTGTCGGTGCAGTTCCAGCTTCGGCATGCCGCTTTTCTTGAACCCCTCGGTCAGCACGATGTCCACGTCCTGGAAGTAGGTCTCGATCAGTTCCTCGACCGGCGGGGGCTCCTGGTGTCTCTTCACCATGGCGAGCTTTTCGGGGGAGGAGATCAGCATGGTGTCGGCGCCGGCCGCAGCCAGCCGGTAGCTGTCCTTGCCCGGGTGGTCGATTTCGAAGCGGTGGGCGTCGTGCTTGATGACGCCAAGGCGCAAACCGCGCTCCTTGAGTTGAGCGATGACCTTTTCCAGCAGGGTGGTTTTGCCTGTCCCGGATTTGGCCACGAACGAAACTGCCTGTATCTGCATGTCTCCCCCCTTTCCTTTTGCCTCTGGTCGCCCTGCGCTTCCCTGCCGCGCTTGGATGGCCCGAGGCGCCGGGACCTCGACTATATACCGGCTGCGCGGCCTAAGTCAACAGCGTCCCCGCGGACCTGCGCCCGCGGGGGTGCAAGGATATTTTCACCTGCGCCGTTTGGACCAATCCTCATAGGTCCTTTTATTCAATAACTTTTGCGCCGCGCTCTGTTGTGACGGCCCCGATATTGGCATCCCCGGCACCGCGCGGCAAGGAGCCTCATCGGCAAGAAACGTTATAGATCAGACAGTAATGACGGCCTGACAGATATGGCATGGTACCTGAGTGGAACCATGTCAGCAGACTCGATTTTCAATTCACAGTAACGAGTAGGAGTCGCCAGGTGGGAAGGTAGCGTCTTTTTGTCCCGGAGAGGGGGGTCGGGCGCGCCTTGCTGCCCCCTGCGGAGCAAGCCGCATGCAAGCATTTAGCGAACCTGTGCACCGTGCAAGCTACGGCTTGGATTGAAACGAGTTGAGGTAATTCCGGTCGGAAGGGGAGTCGTTTGGATTTGTCCAAAATCAGGAGGTGGGCGTGAAAATGGAAATTTAATATTGACACTCCAGAACTCCCATGTTATACATTTTGAGCTTTTCGCGACAGGGGTTTTTCGGCAGCAAACCGGTCTTTTTTGCAGCGGACGGATCCCCAGAAAAGCCTGCAAGATTAACGTCTTGCATGAACTCCATTCCCCATTAGCTCAGTCGGTAGAGCGGGTGACTGTTAATCACCATGTCCGTGGTTCGAGTCCGCGATGGGGAGCCAACAAATCAAGGGCTTACAGTTAATCACTGTAGGCCCTTTTTGCGTGAGTGAACTTTTTAGTGAACTTTCTGCCAGAACTAGACCTTCTAGCGGCCTCAACGAACCAATTGCCTCACTGACCTCCTGCAACTACCCTCCCTCCCTGCCACAACCCTTTTAACCGAGCCCCACAGGTATAACCTTTGCAGCACCTCCGCATGGATGAGCAACCTCTGAGATGCAGGCGAAGCCTGGCTGGTCACCTGACACGCACACATGAGGCTTTGCTCCCCGATTCCATAGGTGACCCGGCCCATTTTTGTAGGTCGCCATTGCAATGTCAGCCCCGATATAGTCAAACTCCTTGCCCAAAGAAGCACTTAATGGATCGCTCAAACGCTGGCACCTCGACGAGGTCGAGACGTGGCTTAAGGAGCGCGAACGGGTGTCCTAGCATAGCGTCCGGGGAGGCAAACAAAAAGCTGCGGCTTTCTCCTCACTAATTGCAGGTAATCGAAGCGCGACCGTTGAACTTTCTCTCGGTCCCGCATACCCGCTTCCTTGACGAATCTACTCTGTTTTAGTGTATCGCGTTCGCTATGTTTTCATGTTGCATTCCGGAACAAGCAGCGGCGTGTTCGCCGCTGCTTGTTCCGGGAAATTTGCGGGGCGCACTACGGCGCCTCTTCCCGTGATCTGACGAGCATCTCCCGCGACTGTCGCATCCCGGCGAAAATCGCCACAGCCACGCGCTCGCCCTCCTCTCCGGTCACCTGTCGGGAGGTCCTCTCAATGGCCAGATCCATGGTGTCAAGCACCTCCGAGATGATCCCCTCCATGGCATCCTGCGGATACCCGCAAAGCCTGGCGGTGTTCAGCCAGTGGCGGTACTTGATCCGCTCCCCGGCGTAGTGCGGCTTTTCCCCCCTCCGCCGATGGACACCACCTTGCTCTTTGCACCGGTAGTGATGCTGAGCAGTTTCCGCTCCCAGGCCTCCAGCGCCCGCCGCTTTTCCATGTCGTAATCATGGCGGTTACTGTATGGGCATCACGTGCTGGCAAATTTGATAAACAATGGGAGGCTGACATGATCAACAAGCTGTTTGCCACAGTAGTTGCGGGTATTTTTATGACAGCGGGTTCGGCTTTTGCTGTCGATTCCGTACAGGTCAAGGGTGAAATCATCGACACCAGCTGCTATGCGATATCCGGCGCCAAGGGGGAAGGGCACCGCCAGTGCGCCCAAGGCTGCATCAAGAAGGGGAGCCCGGCCGGTCTCCTGGAAACCGGGACCGACAAGGTTTACGTGCTGATCCCCAAAAAACCGCAGACATCTCTTCCAAAGACGGTCGTTGAAAAGGTCGGCCGCAACGTGGAGATCACCGGCAAGGTATTTTCCACCGGCGGCAGCCAGTTCCTGACTGTCGAAGCGGTCAAGTAATCTTCTGCGTTCATCACTGGTTCCGCTCCCCCTTTGCTCGCATCCGTAAGCGGACAAAGGGGGAGTGGCCATTCATACAACGCTTTGTCTTCCGATGTCATTGCCGACCAATTTACTCCAAATGCCGCAGCCCGGATCGGTCCAGTTTTGGAGCTGCAATCACGCCGAATTATGCGGCATGCATCTTGCTGATATTTCCCGGGAATTGGCGCAAAACATCTCGAAAGCCAGTTCCTGTGCAGGGTCAGAGCGCATTGCCTCATTCAGCAGGGGTGCCATTTTTTTTGCATTTGTCCACCTTTCATTTTGTCGAAAGCATGTAGTGTGAGATGTTATGACCGGATCAGCAGGTATGCAAGATGCTCAGAGGGGGCACCGTAGTACGGTGAAAAAATCCGTACACCCATCACCCCGCTATTTCAGCGCCCTGTTCCTTACGGCGGTATATCTGCTTATCGCAATCAGTCCGCTCGCGCCCGTCGTTCTGCGCGACGAGAGCCTTGCCCATGCCGCGACCGGGGAGTGTGCCGGCAATGGGACCATGTGCCGCTGTTCCCCTGAACGCCGCGCCAACCATACCTGTTGCTGCTGCCAGAAGCAGCAGAAACAGGACGCAGATTCGGCGGCGGGTGTTGCTGACTGCTGCAAAAAAGCGAAATCCTGCAAGGTTACGCTGACCGGACGCGATTGCCCCTGCGGCTCCGGCAAAGCGCTTGCGTTGTTAAACCTCCCCAAGAGCGAGTCCCTTCCCTTCATCTTCGATACGGGGCTAAAATGCCGGATCACATGCACTGAACTTCACAACCTTCCCGCTCGTCTCTCGACCCGCCTGGGTGATCCTCCCGACCTGCCGCCCCACATCGTTTTTACCTGCTGACGACAAGCCGTGCTGGTCCGCCTTTGACGGTAAGCCTCCAGATTGCTCAGGTCTGGAAGCAGGCGCTATCCGTGTACCCGGCATCAACCGGACCCTGGTGCGTAGCTACGCTGAGGACTGGAACCCTCGACGCAACTTGCCTCTGCATGCTTTTAGCGCATCCAGGCCTGGGATGCCCCCTCGACGCGGCTTACGCTATGATGGACGGGTACCGAATAAATTGGGTAGAACTATGATTCCCTTGGACTTCCTGGAAAATTCGCTTAAGGCAGGTTCTCTGCTCGCATACCCGGCCGCCTTCGCCGGCGGGGTGCTGGCCAGCCTGACTCCTTGCACCTATCCGCTCATCCCGGTGACGGTCGCCTTCATCGGCAGCCGGGCGGCTAGCACCAGGAAATACGGATTGCTCCTCAGCCTGGCCTACGCCTGCGGCATCGCAGCGGTCTACTCCATACTGGGGGGAGCGGCTGCCCTGAGCGGCAGAATTTTCGGGCTGGTGTCGGCCCATCCTTTTACCAATTTTGCCGTCGGGGCGACACTCCTGGCCATGGCACTTTCCATGTTGAAGGTCGTCTCCCTGCCTCTGCCTTCATTTGTCCCCGGTGCAAAATCTGTTAGGGGAGGCGGATTGCTCGGTGCGTTCTCCTTCGGGCTCTGCTCCGGTCTGGTCTTAAGCCCCTGTACCACGCCGGTTATGGGCACACTGCTGCTTTACGTCGCCTCGCGGCAGAATGTCGTTTTCGGGATGTCGCTGCTGTTCGTCTTTGCCGGCGGCATGAGTGCCATTCTGGTCTGTATCGGTTCAGCATCCGGATTGTCCGCACGGTTGCCCCGGTCAGGTCCGTGGCTGGTCCGGGTGGAAAAAGGGATGGCCCTACTGCTGGCATGCTGCGGTATCTATTTCATCTATCAGGCCAGCTGTTGGTTCCTATAGGGAGAAGTTTCATCATGCGCGTTCGAACGATATTCCGGAAAGTTTTCACGGGGGTTGTCCTGAGCATATTCCTGACAGCTTCGGCAGGTGCCGCAGGGCTGTCCGGCGAGAAGGTCAAGGCTCCCGACCTGATCCTGCAAAATCCCGCCGGCGAGAAGACTCACCTGTCGGCCTATCTCGGCAGGAAGCCGGTGCTGCTGGTCTTCTGGGCCTCCTGGTGCACGATCTGCCGTGACGAAATCGCCGAGTTGAAAAAACTCAACTCCCGCTTCACCGTCATTGCGGTCAACGAGGGGGAGAGCGCGTGGAAGACGAAGAGATTCATCTCCATGAACGGCATCGACTATCAGGTGGCCCTCGACCCGGATGGCGCACTGGCCAAAGCCATGCAGGTCCCCGGCGTGCCAGCCTGCGCCGTCCTGGACAAATCCGGTCTTGTCGTCTACCGGGGACTGGGGCTGCCGGAAAACATTGAATCGTACGCCGGGAAATGACCTCGGCGTACATCTGACTCACACATCAAATACCATGAAATCGGAGATTTATATGAGACACATACGTACCAACTTGACGGTTTTCAGCCTGGCCGCGGCTATCGGCATCTTTTCTTCGGCAGAAGCCAGGGCGTGTGCCAGCTGCGGTTGTTCATTGAGTACCGACTGGCAAAGCCTGGAATACTCGTACAAACCCGGGTTGAAGTTGGAAATGCGCTACGACTTTCTGGACCAGAACCAACTGCGCAGCGGGACCGGCACCATTTCTCCGGCGGCAGCCAGCCAGAGAGTCACCCCCAACGGGAATCAGGAGGTCGAGAAGTTTACCAGGAACCACTACCTCACGCTTGGCCTCGACTACAGCCCCAACCAGGACTGGGGGATCAGTCTCCAGGCGCCGTACATCATCAGAAACCACAGCACGCTCGGGACGGCGTCGGACGGGACCACCCCGGGGGATGGCGGCGGGCAGTACGATTCACACACCTCGAATCTCGGTGACATGAAAGTCATAGGACGCTATCAGGGTTTTACCAAGAACCACAACCTTGGCGTCCTGCTGGGATTCAAGCTGGCCACCGGGAGTTACACCGAGACCGGGACATCGACAGACCCGACCGCCCCGGGACCTGCTCCGATCGACCGCGGTCTGCAGCCGGGTACCGGCACCACGGACGCGATCGTGGGTGCGTACTATAATGATGCCATAAACAAGGACCTGGGGTACTTCACCCTGGCCACCTACCAAACCGCACTCTACTCGACCTCCGGGTATCGGCCCGGCAACAGCCTCAACGCCAGCGTGGGGCTGCGCTACATGGGATTCGATATAATCGCTCCGCAACTTCAGCTCAACCTGCGCGACCTGCAGCGCGATTCCGGCCCCAGCGCGGATACCATCAGCACCGGCGGGACGCTTCTGTATCTAAGCCCGGGAATCGTTGCTGCGGTCGCGGACCAAGTCTCGTTATACACCTTCGTTCAGGTGCCGGTGTACCAGAACGTCGAAGGAGTACAGCTTGCGCCGCGCTACATCGCCACGGTCGGAGCCCGCTATTCCTTCTGACCCCGTTCTGTCCCCCGGGGGACGTTTCCCTGGTTTGATCAGACAAGCCGACCGAACCTCTACACGTTAAAGCATCCTGGCTGCCGCTTCCCATCGGGAGGCGGCAGCCGAATCACCCAATCAAGGAGGGTACTTTGAGAAAGCTACTTTTTATGCTCCCCCTTTTGTTGCTTTTTGCGGCCGCAAACTCCTGGGCCCACGACGATGTCGAGAAACCCAAATCGTGCCAGCAGTGCGGCATGGACCGGATCGCCTATGCGCACAGCCGCATGGTCATCGTCTTCGCAGACGGGACCAGGGTGGGGACCTGCAGCCTGAACTGCACGGCGAACGAACTGAAAGAGCACCAAGGGAAAAAGGTGGAGTCGCTGCAGGTCGCCGATTACGACACCAAGAAGCTGATCGACGCCAGGAAGGCGGCCTGGGTGATCGGCGGCAGCAAGCCCGGGGTCATGACGTCCACCCCCAAATGGGCCTTTGCCAGCAAGGAAGGGGCGCAGCGCTTCATTGCGGCAAACGGCGGCAAACTGGCGGTCTTCGACGAGGCGCTGGCCATGGAGCAGGAAGACTGAACCGCACAGGAGCTGGTGGTCCTCCAGGCGCCTTGATATTTGAAATATATTTGAATGCCATCGGATTTCTGCCAAGGTACTTAAAAAATCAAGGTATCGAACACGAGGTTGTGAAAGCTTTATGAAAATCATTACGCTGATTGTTGCCCTTACACTCGTACTGTGTGAATTATCACTGCCAGCAAACCTCCTCGCGACCCCGTCGGGAGTAAAAAGCGGCTATGGGGTCCTGCCTAAGCCCGGGGAGAAAGTGCCCCTGGGACCAGACCACTACTTCACCTACGGCTTTGCAAAACCGCCCAAACTGGGGACCGCCATAATGCGGGTGGACATATTCACCCGGCAGGGCGTGCGCGACACCTCGTTTACTGTCAAGGGGGACGCGGACATGCCTTCCATGCGAGGGGCGCACACCATGGGGAACCAGGCTTTCGCCCTGTCGAACAAGGGGGTATATCTGCTCCCGGTGAGGCTGGTCATGCCGGGCGATTGGGAGGTCACCTTCAGTTTCCTCAAGGCTGGAAAACCCGTGCTCAGCGGAGCCTACCTGTTCGAGCTCTGACCCCCGCACCTCCCGGGGGACTGCCCCGCAACCCGAGGTACCCATGGACGACCCGATGAGAAACGACTGGAGACGGCGAGGCATCTTTCCCCTGATCTGCAGCATGGCGCTGACCCTGTTCGCGGTCTGGCAGCCCTGCTGGGCACCCCCGTCCGCCCATGCCGCCAGCGCGCAGGAACTGCGCCTGGGGGAGCGGATTTACCGCGATGGCATCCTCCCCTCGGGCGAGCGCCTGCAGGCTACCCTGAAGGGGGGAAAGGTGATCCCCGGCATGACCTTCACCTGCGCCAGCTGCCACTTGCGCAGCGGCCTTGGGTCCTACGACGACGGGATCTACGTGCCCGCGATCACCGGCAAGAAGCTCTTCGAACCGCTGGAATGGCGCTACAAGGGTATCTATCAGCGCGGCAGCCTCGCCGCCACCCAGCAGCGCCCCGCCTACACCGACGAGTCGCTGGGCGAGGCGATCCGCCATGGCAGGAGCTGCAACAGCACGCAGCTGGCGGACGGCATGCCCCGTTACCAGTTCGAGCCGCGGGATTGGCAGCTGCTGCTGGCTTACCTCCGGACCCTCTCGACGGAGTTCTCCCCGGGGGTGACCGAAGACAGCATCCGCTTCGCCACCGTGGTCTCGGAGACGGTGCCGTCCCCGGTCAGGGAGGCGATGCTCTCCCGGCTTTCCTTCTTCTTCAAGCTGAAAAAGGGGCAGATCAGGGGGTTCAAGAACCCCCGCAGCGGCGCCAAGTCGCGCCTCATGGCGCAGAACATGTTCAGCTCCCGTGAACTGGCGGACAAGTCCGTCTCCCTGGTGACCTGGACCCTGAAGGGGCCTGCGGAGAGCTGGCCGGCCCAGTTGGAGCAGTACAGCCGCCGCGACCCGGTGTTCGCCCTGCTCGGGGGGGTGGTCCGGGGCCCGTGGCAGCCGATCCATCGATTCTGCGAGGAGCATGCCATTCCCTGTATCTTCCCCAACAGCGACCTGCCGGTGATTTCCGACACCGACTGGTACACCCTGTACCAGTCCAAGGGGTATTATCAGGAAGGCGAGCAGGCCGCGCGCTTTCTGAACGACAAGGAGGATCTGCTCGGCAGGGGGCGTGTGGTCCAGGTGGTGCGCGCCACCCCGCAGGCCCAGGCGCTGGCTGCGGGGTTCCAGCGGGTCTGGCAGGAATGCGGGCGTAAGCCCCCGGTCAGCGTCCCTCTTGCCCGGGGCAAGGCCCTGGACCGGGAATTCCTGAAGGAGCTGCTTGCCCCGGGGAAAACCGCCGTGCTGCTGGTCTGGGACGACGCCGGCGCCCTCCCCGGGCTGCAGGCGCTGGCGGACCGCACGGACCGTCCCGAGTCGCTCTTTCTGTCCGGGCGCTACCTGGGCGACAGCATCTGGAGCCTTGGCGAAGGACTGCGGAGCTTCAGCTTCCTGACCTATCCCTACACCTTCTCGCCCCCGGCCCCGCCGGCGATGGGCAGGGTGCCGGTGCATGAGGACACCCTGGCCACACTGCGGCAACGCGACCTCCCGCTTCGCGGTGAAATCCAGAAGATTGCTGCGGAGACCGATGCGCTTACCCTGCTGCTGACCCAGATGCTCATGGATCTGGACGGGAATTACTACCGCGACAGCCTGCTGGACGTGTTGGGGATGATGAGCGACCAGTCCGACCCGCTGTACGGACGTCTCAACTTCGGCACCGGCCAGCGCTACTCGGCGCAGGGGTGCTACATCGTACAGCTGACCTCCGGGGGAGACCCCGAACTGGTCAAGAGAAGCGGCTGGATTATACGCTGAATCCGGCGGACGCCAGACTGAACCGGCGCCCGCAGGGCGGGCGGCACGCAGCAACAGGGTATGAGGTGTACATGCGGATTTTTTTGCTGAGGTTTTTCCTCGTGGTGTTCTTGGTCGGGCTGCCGGTGCTGCCGGCCCTGGCAGCGGTGGCGTGCGATCTGAACAATCCGGAGCGGGACGTGCCTCGGCTCTTCCCGGGCTCCACCTCCTACAAGCGGATCTACGTTACCATCACCCAGCAGGGAGGCGCCCCGCTGCTGAAACGGATTGAAAACCGCCTGGGCACCGGCTACCTTCCGCTCTATGCGCCGATCGATGTCCCCTACACCCTCTACGAGATCTACAAGAAGGACAAAAAAGTCGGCTATATTCACGGGGTGAACCAGAAGGGACAGTTCGGCGGCATTCAGCTCTTCATGTCCCAGGACCTGCATGGCCGGGTGGAGACCTTCTACCTGCAGAAGATCACCGGCGCCTTCGCCAGCAAGTTCCGCGAGCCAAAATTCGACCGGCAGTTCGTGGGGCTCACTCTCAGGGACTTCGACAGCTACGATCCGGTGCTCGGCAAGGGCTCCGGGAAACTGGCGGCGATCGTCAACCCCTCGCCCCAACTGGAGACCGACTTTTACGGCATACTGCGGGGATTGAAGAAGAACCTGGTCCTCATGGACGAATTCGTCTTTGCACCGGAGCGCGGCAAGCCATGATCACGCCATTTCAGATCGCCTACAAGAACCTGCTGCGCAAGAAGGTGCGCAGCATCCTTACCCTGGTGGGAATCATGCTCTCCACCTGGGTGCTGGTGAGCCTCTTCGGGTTCAACCGCGGTTACGAAGCCGCCCTGAACCACGACATCGACAACATGGGATATCAGCTCATGGTGATGGCCAAGGGGTGCCCCTACGAGGCGGCGACCCTGATGCTGCAGGGGGGCAAGGGGCTGCGCTACATGGGCCAGTCCATGGTGAACGACATCACCAGGGAACCGGGGGTGGCAAAGGTCACTCCGATCCTGATGCAGGCTTTTTTTGATCCTAACAAGGGAGAAAATGGCGGGATTTCCGGCTTTTACGGCGTGGACCCGGCCAGTTATCCCGCCATGAAACCGTTCCTGCGCTTCAAAAAGGGAGGCTGGTTCAAGGAGAACGCGGCCCCCGAAGTCGTGATGGGGTACGAGGCCGCCGAGTTGGAGCAGCGCGAGGTGGGCGACATGACCATGGTCCCGGAGAAGAACGTTCCGCTCAAGGTCGTGGGCATCCTGGAGCGGACCGGCACCCAGGACGACGGTACTGTTTTCGTCCCGCTGAAGACACTGCAAAGGATCTCCCAGACCGACCAGATAACGACCATCGGCATCAAGGTCAAAAAGGACGCCGACATGGATAAGCTGGAGAATAAGCTCTACCAGTTGAAGGACGTCCAGGTGGTGAGTTTCAGCCAGGTCAAGCAGACCGTCATGAAGCTCATCGCCACCGCCCGGGTCATGGTGTTTTCCATCGCGATCGTCGCGCTCCTGATCGCCATGGTCGGGGTGGTGAATACCGTACTGATGTCTGTCCTGGAACGGCGGCAGGAGATAGGGATCCTGAAGACCATGGGGGCCATGCCCGGCGACGTCTTCCGGCTGGTCTGGACCGAGACCCTCATCCTGTGCAGCCTGGGCGGGGTCGCAGGGATAGGGTTTGCGCTGCTCTTCGCTCGGGTCACCGACATGCTGGCGCGCCGGATCCTTCCCTATGCCCCGAGCGGCGGGTTGGTCGCCATCGACCTGAAACTTGCCTTGCTGACCCTGGCGATCATTGTGACGGTGGGGCTACTGAGCGGGCTGTACCCTGCCTGGCAGGCGGGCAGAATCCGCCCGCTTGAATCGATCAGGGGGGAGTGACATGGCTGAGAACGGTTGGTCGCTTAAGGCGAGGGATCTTACGCGGGTATACCACCGGGGGAGCGAGGAGATCCGGGCTCTCGACGGGGTTTCCCTATCGATCCGGCGCGGGGAGTTCGTCTCCTTCGTCGGTTCCTCCGGCTCCGGGAAGACCACCCTGATAAACCTCCTGGGCTGCCTCGACAACCCGACTTCCGGGGAGCTGGAACTTGCCGGCAAAAGCATCTTCGGGGGCGGTAAGCCCTTGGGGGAGAAGGAGCTCACCCGGGTGAGGCGGGAGATTTTCGGCTACATCTTCCAGAACTTCTACCTGATCCCGACCCTCACCGTGCAGGAGAACGTGGCCCTGCCGCTGGCCTTCTACCGCAAGCCGGGGATCGAGGGGGAGGTGGAGCGGCTCTTGAAGATGCTCGGAATGGGGCACCGCATGAATCACCTGCCCGGGCAGATTTCCGGCGGCGAAATGCAGCGGGTGGCCATTGCCCGGGCGCTGGTCAACCATCCAGAAATACTGCTGGCGGATGAGCCGACCGGAAACCTCGACACCAAGAGATCGGGGGAGATCGGTGAGGTCTTGCAGGACCTCAACAAAAGCCAGGGGATCACCATCATCGTGGTGACCCACAACCCCGGACTCGCCCGGCTCGGAAGCAGGCTGATCGAGATGCGGGACGGGCGGGCTTATGAAAACTGAGGCTCGGAGGGGATTCTCCCCGCGCAGGTTGACGGTTTTAGCGATCATCTGTCTGGTTGCCCCGGCCGTACTGGGAATAGCGGTAACCCTGGAAGGACCCAAAAGCTGCGCCCGTTGCGGCATGGACCGGACGGCCTTTGCCTATAGTCGCATGGTTGTGACATGCACCGGTGGCACTTCTGTGGGGACCGGTGAGCTGTTAGTATACTGAGCTATTTGGTTTTTGATTTCCATGATCCTCTTCTCAAGGAGTTTACCCCTGTCCAGACGATTACCGGCTGTCATCGCACAGGCCAGTTTTTCCTGGTGAGCCATGGCAAATACCGGAACCGCGGCAGACATCAGGAATGCCGACATTACTGCCAATGCACTTGTTTTCATGATTTACTCATTTTCAGTTTGATATTTCAGGGCACTTTCCCGTACACACAATTTCTACTGCAAATACTCATTTGACTTACTACTCACTCCCCCCGCCCAGAACCTTGTAGAGCGTGACCAGATTACTGAGTCGTGTGAGGTTAACGCTGATCAGCCCCTGCTGCGCACTGTATAACGAGCGCTGCGAATCCAGCACGTTCAGATAGCTGGTGACACCGCTGCTGTAACGGACCTGTGAGAGTCGGTAGCTCTCAGACGTAGCATGAGTCAGTGACCGCTGCGCCTCCAGCTGTTCTGCCACCGTGCCGTTCTGGGCCAAGGCGTCGGCAACCTCCCTGAAGGCGACCTGAACAGCCTTTTCATACTGGGCCAGAAAGATATCCCGGTCCCGTTCGGCCACGGTGAGGCCGGCCCTGTTCCTGCCGTAATCGAAGATCGGCAGGGTGAACTGGGGCGCGAACCCCCAGGCAAGCGAGCCGGGCGAGAAGAGGCCGGTCAACTGGTCGCTGGAAGTCCCGGTGCTCGTGTTGAGCGTGATCCTCGGGAAAAAGGCGGCCCGTGCCGCGCCAATGTTGGCGTTGGCGGACCTGAGCTGATGTTCTGCCTGCATGATGTCAGGACGGCGCCGGAGCACCTCGGACGGCACGCCGGGCGGCAGTTCCCGCAGGGCTCCCACCGCATTGAATCCGTAGGGCAAAAGCTCTGCCGGCAACCGAGCGCCGACAACCAGAGTCAGCAGGTTTTCATCCCGGGCCACCTGTGTGGTAAACCGGGCAACGTCTACCCGGGCAGCATCCACGCTGGTTTGTGCCTGGTGCAGGTCCAGTTCCGATGCTGCACCGGCTGTACAACGACTCTGGATCAGCCGGTAGGAAGCCTGCTGGCTTTCAAGGGTGTCAAGGGCCAGTTTCAGACGTTCCCTGTCAGCTGCCAGGGTCAGGTAATTATTGGCTACCTCCGATACCAGGCTGATCCGGATGCTGCGTCGCGCCTGGTCGCTAGCCAGAAACTGCTCCAGGGCCTGGTCCTTCAGGCTCCGGATGCGGCCAAAAAAGTCCAGCTCATAGGCGCTTGAACCCAGATTCAGGCTGTAGTTCCGAGAGGTCATGGATTGCCCGGTGCCGGATACCGCCGCCGGCAGGCGCTGGACGCTGCCGCCCGCGTTGGCATTCATCGTCGGCAGGAGGTCCGCACGCTGAATCCGGTACTGGGCTTGTGACTTTTCCACATTCAACGCGGCCAGGCGCAAATCGCGGTTGTTGGCCAGCGCCAGCGTGATCAGCTTTTGCAACTGCGGATTGACGAAGAATTCGTTCCACCTCAGGTCGGAGGCCTCAGGATCACCCGCTTGAGCGCCGCTGTTCTGGTAGGCCGGGCCTGTGGGCCAGGCGGCGGCAACCGGCGCATCCGGTCGGGTATAGCGCGGAGCCATGGTTGTGCAGCCCGCGAGGCAGGCGCCTGCTATGCTCAGGATTGCTATGCTGCGGATCATGTCAGTGCTCCTTCTGCTGTGACAGCATCGGGCCGTTTCACCTTGAACCAGATTGCGTAGAGGGCGGGCAGGAAGAGCAGCGTCAGAATCGTTCCAACCCCGACTCCACCGATCAGCACATAGGCCATCGATCCCCAGAAACTGGAAAAAGTCAGGGGTATAAAGGCAAGCATGGCAGCCAGGGCGGTCAGGACTACCGGGCGCGCACGACGTACGGTGGATTCCACGATTGCCTCGTAATCACTCAGTCCCGCGGCCTGGTCGTGGCGAATCTGGTCGACAAGAATGAGCGTATTGCGCATGATGATCCCCGCCAGCCCGATCAGCCCGAGAATCGCGTTAAAACCGAACGGCTGATGACATATGAGAAGGGTTGGCACGGCCCCGACCAGGCCAAGCGGTGCCGTAGCAAACACCATGAACATGGTGGCAAATGAGCGGACCTGAAGCATGATGAAGATCAGCATCAGAAGTATCATCGGCGGGAAGAGCAGCCCCAGTGCCGTATCGGCCTTCTTGCTCTCTTCCACGGAACCACCGGTTTCGATGCGGTATCCGACCGGAAGGGCCGCTTTCAGCTTTTCCAGTCTGGGTAGGATTTGTGCCGTTACATCCGGAGGCTGGACTCCGTCGACCACGTCCCCCTGAACCGCGATATAGGGCTCGCGGTTGTAGCGTTTCAGCAGCGGATCTTCCATCCGGGGTTCGAAATGGGCAAGCTGTGACAGCGGGATCGAGCGTCCGTCTTTCGAGGTCAGCGACACGTTGGCGATGTTTTCCAGGCCGTGGCGCTCGGCAGCGGGACCACGAACCACCACGTCGACCGAACGGATGCCGTCGCGCATCTGGGTGGTCGGCGCACCGTTCAGGATCGCCTGTAGTTGCAGTCCGGATTCTTGCGGGGTGAGGCCGAGGAGGCGCAGGCGATCCTGATCGAGTGCCAATCGCTGGCTCGGTGTCCGTTCCCCCCAATCCAGGTGCACGTCACGCAGGTTCGGATTTTCAGCCATGATGGCTCGGGCGGCACCGGCAATCCGGCGCAGTTCATTGATGTCCGGCCCCATGACGCGGAAAAGCACCGGAAACGGGACGGGTGGGCCGAATACGTATTGTTTCACTCGCACGCGTGCTTCGGGGAAGGCACCCTGTGCAATGACCCGGCGCAGTTTTATCTTGAGCGCATCGCGTGCAGAAGAGCCTTCGGTCAGGACCACGATTTGGGCAAAGGCCGGGTTGGGTAATTCGGGGTTCAACGGCAGTATGAAGCGGGGTGCGCCTTGGCCGATATAGCTGGTCACCACTTTGGCCTCTGGTTCGGCCAGAATCGCTTTTTCTACCTTCTTGACCGATCTGTCGGTCGCTGCAAATGCGCCGCCGGGGGGGAGGTTTATCTCGACCGTCAATTCAGGGCGGTCCGAGTTGGGAAAAAACTGTTTCTCCACAAATCCCATCCCGAGCACAGACAACAGTAAAAAAGCGACTGTTACGCCGGCGGCAACCCATTTATGATCCACCACGCTCCGCACGACTCTGCGAAATCGTTGATAGCCAGGGGTTGCATAAATCGCATGGTGTCCTCCGGCGACCGGTTTGATTTCAGGCAGAAGCTTGACACCAAGGTAGGGGGTGAAGAGCACCGCGACAAACCACGAGGTGATCAATGAGAATGCCACTACCCAGAAGATGTTTCCCGCATATTCCCCCGCCGTTGACTTGGCAAAACCAACCGGCAGGAAACCGGCAATGGTAACCAGCGTACCGAAAAGCATGGGGCTGGCCGTGGAGGTCCAGGCAAAAGTAGCTGCCTCGATCCGATCCAATCCTTCTTCCATTTTGACCACCATCATCTCGATGGCGATGATCGCATCATCCACCAGGAGCCCCAAGGAAAGAATCAGCGCCCCCAGGGTAATTCGGTCGAAATCCCTTCCCGTAAGCAGCATGATGACGAACACGGCGGCGAGGGTCAGAGGCACGGCCGCAGCCACGACGATCCCGACACGGAACCCCAGCGTTGCAAGACTCACCACTATGACCACGGCAAGCGCAACCACGAATTTGATCATGAATTCGTTAAACGCCTCGGAAATGACCTGGGACTGATCCGACACCCTGGACAGCACAAGTCCGACCGGTAATTCTTTGTGAATCGCCGTCTCTTCGGCTTTCAGCAACTTGCCCAAAGCCAGGCCATTGAAGCCTTTTTTCATGACCAAGGCCAGGATCAGTGATGGCTCTCCCTGATGGCGTATCTGTTTAGTCGCCGGATCTTCGTAGCCGCGGGTGACCTCGGCTACATCGCCGATTTTCAGTAATTTCCCCCCGCTGGCAACGGGAATCGCCTTGACCGCTTCGACTCCGTTGATGCCTCCGTCCAGCCGTAGATAGACCCGCGGTCCGGATGTATCCACGAATCCCGAAGGTGTAAGATCGTTCTGGGTTTCCAGTGCATGGAACAGATCGGTCGCCTTGACGCCGAGAGTTGCCAGACGTTTGTAGGAAATCTCAACATAGATCTTGGGGTCCTGCTCCCCGAGAATGGTGACCTTCTCTACGCCACTTACCCGGGAAAGGCGCTGACGCAGTGCTTCCGCCTCCAGCACGAGTTGGCGCTGGGGAAGCCCTTTTGCTTCCAACGCATACATGGCGAAATACACATCGGAAAATTCGTCATTGAGAACCGGGCCAATCACCCCTTTGGGCAGATTGATCTTTTCGTCTCCCAGCTTTTTCCGTGCCTGGTAAAACTGGTCCGGGACATCCCTGGGCAGCGTGGAGTCTTTCAGCTGGAGCTTCATCAGGATCATTCCGGGGTATGCGGCGGTTTCCACCCGGTCGTAATGTTCAAGTTCCTGAAGACGTTTTTCCAGTCGATCGCCCACCTGATCCTGCATTTCCTTTGCAGTAGCACCTGGCCATACTGCCGTCACGGTCAAGGTTTTTACGGTAAATTTGGGGTCCTCTCCCCGTCCCAGTTTCAGAAAGGCAAATCCCCCCGCCATTAGGATCGCGACAATGAAAAACAGGGTGATGGCGCGTTCGCGAACCGCAAAAGCGGATAGGTTGAAGCGGCTCATTGTTTTTGCTCCAGCGCCGGGCCAGAGAGGATCGTGACTTTTTCCCCTTCCTTGACGAGGTGAGCGCCCAGCGCGAGAATCCGCTCACCCGGCTTGAGGCCTTTGCTGACCAGAGCGGTCTCACTGCCGAGCTTGGCAACTTCGACCGGTCGGCGCGATAAGGACGATGCGTCGGGATTTATCACCCACACGCTTGTGCCGGTGCCACCGTCGTACAGCGCGCCGACAGGAATTTCGTACTGCTGCATCGCGCCACTACGAGTCTCGCCCTTCAGATGAACCGTGACCGTTGCGCCAAGTGGCGCGTTTTTGCCGGCACCATCCAGGCTGAAGCGCGCCTGGTAAGTGCGTGTGAGCGGATCGGCCATTGCGGACAATTCACGCAACTTTGCCGGGAAGGTCTGCCCTGAATCAGTATAGAGGCTGGCGATGGCCTTGTTTTTTGCGAATTTTGTGTTCCCTTCAGGAAGGTTGACGACCGCTTCGCGTGCACCGTCATGGGCGAGACGCACCACTACGCTTCCCGCCCCCACCACCTGTCCGACGTCGGCCGGTATTTCCATGGTGACACCGTCCGCTTCAGCCCTGAGAACGGCATAACCCTCCTGGTTTTCCAGTTGCCTGGAATTCGCAACGGCGGAATTGAGCTGTGCGGTTGTTGCGTCTGCCGCTGATTTGGCCTGCTCGTATTCCTGAACGGATACCGCTTTTATCGCGACCAGCCCACGCTGGCGTAGTTCATCCGCCAGGGCGCGTTTATTCTGGGCCCGGGCCGCCTCGACTGTTTCTCGGGCTGAATTGGCGGCAAGCCGCAGATCTGTCGGATCAAGCCGCATTAAAGCCTGTCCCCGTTTGACGTGGTCTCCGGCTTTAACAAGCTTCTCAATGATTTTGCCTGGAACGCGAAAACCGAGATCGCTTTCCGTGCGAGCGTGGATCACCCCGGTATATTCCATTGATTCACTCCCGGCGGAAATTACCGTAAAGGCGCGGACCATGCGGGGATTGGTCGCATCAACAGGCAATGGCTTCTTGTCTTTTCCAAAAACAACGCCGAAGGCAACGACAACCAATACTCCCACGAGGAGCGCGACGCGATTCCTGGGCGGCAATCCGCAAAGCTCCTTGAAATCTCCGGCATTCATATACTATCCTCACCTGTAGGGTTACGTGGTATGCTCACGGGTTCATGACACGAGAAAAGGCGGCTTGGTGCAGCCAGCGTGGCGTCGCCCACATAACGACTACGGAGACTTTGTTGGCCCGGCCAGGGACGACGCTGATGCCTCCGGCCTGCAACGCACGGATACCGGCGCGCACCACGGAGACCGGCTGCATCATCAATAGCTTCAACGCTGGCGTAATTTTCTGGTGTGCCGCGGTAGCGAATCCGGTGTCCGACACGGCCGGGCAAAGGGTGGTAACCGTGACGCCATCTCGCTTGAGTTCTCGATGCAGGGCTTCACCCAGCGCAACACGTAGGCTTTGGCGGCTGAATAGACGGCGAAGTTCTGCACACCCTGGTAGGCCAGCAGACTGGCGACCAGCAGAATCTTTCCACGTCCTCGCGACCGCAAGTCTTGTATTGGCGGGCGAACTCCTCGCCGAAACCACCCGAGGCGCCCGTGATGAGAACCCATGAATTGTCTATTGTGGTCATTTTGTGTACCTCGGGTTCGCGGATCTGCTGCGCCTAGACCGGTCTACGTAATATATGCGGGAAATATATGTGCTCATTTCGTGATAGCCCTGCCAAGGAATTCCAGTCTATCCTTATACATGAAACTTCTGAGTTATTCCTGTAAGAGCGCTCTGCCGATTGGACACGCTGCAAAGCAACGAAAGCAAAAGTACTGGTAGCCTATGAAGGCGGACTGGTACAAGCTCAAATACTCAGGGCTTCGGAGCATTGCCTTTCGTTCTTCGCTGCTTGCGTCACCGAAACGGGACCAGAAGGCGATATTGGCTCTCATTCCATACGGCTGGCTGTGTGCGAGGCATTTCATCACGTCTGTTTTTCCAGCATCATCCAGTGCCCCGCCAGGGCAGCTACTTACACAAAGGCCGCAATCGGTGCAGGGATTTTTCCCCACGGGGAGATCCGGGGCAAGATCCAGCTTCGTGAGCACGGCCGCGAATATTACCCGGGTCCCGAAACGCGGATGGACGACCAGGTTGTGGCGGCCGAAGGTGCCTAATCCAGCAGCTACTGCGGCATGACGTAGCGACACTTCCGCCACGCCGATTTTTCCGGGAGAGCTATAGTCCATCGGGTAAGCCACCGGAACGGTCATGGCAGGACTGCCAAGCTTGCCCTCCACGAAGCGGGCGAGGCGGTAACAGGTGGAGCGGGTGAATTCCATGAGATCAAGTCTTGCGTTCATCGCCATCTGCGGGCTCGGACTCTCGCATGCCGCCAGTTCCTGGAATGCCATGACGATCATAGTTCGGGCGCCCGGGAACAGGGACTCTATCGAAGGGGAGTTGGGGCTCCGGTAATCGCTGACCGATGCGAACCCCACGTCATCAACTCCCCACCCCAGGGCTATACCGCGTATGCTTTCCTTCATGTCCGCCCTCCGACCTTGATTTTTATGCCACTCGCACCGGCACACGCCTAGACCGGTCTATGTAATACTGGCTAAAAATGTGTGTTTTGTTAGGTCTCTCCGCTTTGACCAAGGAATACATCGAAATACAAATGGATGAAATTATTCAATGGTTCAGGAGACTTCTTCACTTTCGAGCGGAGCAGTGCCCCCTGGAATGATGCAATCAGGTTTTCCGCCAGCATGTCTGTGTTCAAATCTGGAGGGATTGTTTTTTCCTTCTGTGCGTGAAAAAGTAACTCAGACAACGCCCCGGTCCACTCTTGCAAAGATTTCTCAAGGCGTTGCCGGACGTTCTCGAATTGATCAGCCATCTCTTGCCCCAGGTTGCCGATCAAGCACCCCCTGGAGCAGTCAGCACCTTCAAATGTCGCAATTAAGGTTTCGAAGCTTTTTTTGACGCGCTCCAGCGGCGGTAACGAGACATCGCGGTAAATGGGGTATAAAACCTCAACCCTGTCAGCGACGAATTTGTCGATTATCGCAAGGGCAAATTCTTCTTTACTGGAGAAAAAGTTGTAGAATGAGCCCTTTGGAACGTTCGCCTGCTTCAGAATTGCTTCAACACCGGTCGCATTGAACCCTCTGCTTAACACAAGGTCGAGCCCAACCTGAACAATGTCGTCTTTGTTGTGAATTCGTTTCATGGGTACACCTTAGACCGGTCGGTCCAATGCGTCAAGCGTTTTTTTTCGCGGCTACCCCGAAGGGGCTCTATCGGCTTTTAATATCCGGTGAATAGCCCCTCGATGCCGGCTACCCCAGAGGTAGCCGGCATCGAGGCCCCTCGGTCCTCAGCAGCTTTGGAAGTTAGACTCCGTTCTGGGGTGATTCCGTCCGAGGGGATTCATCAGAAATTTGAGCTGGTACCCAAAAAAGTTTTGCTGAGCGTTCCGCCCGGGGAGCCGATAACGCAGCATTGAGTGGTCATCCACGATCAGGATGCTGATTACCATTACTCCCCCTCACCTAGCTCGACAATGACTGAAGTCCCCGAGCCAGGTGCGGAGGACATCGTGAATTTGCCGCCCACCAGTTCCGTCCTCTCCCGCATGATGGTGAGCCCATACCCGGACCCGGGTGGCAGAAGCGTCGCCCCGGGCGACAGCCCCTTGCCGTCGTCGGTGATGGTGAGGCGGGTCGAGGCGGTGTCACTGTCCAGGGCAACCGTCACAGTTGTCGCCTCTGCGTGTTTTGCCACGTTGTTCAGCGCCTCCTGAGTGATGCGAAAGAAGGCCAACTCTTTCGCGGAGCCTAGCCTCGGAAAGCCGGTCGCGGCCTGAATGGCGACAGCTATGCCGGTCCGCTGAGCATACTGCTCTGCATAAGTGCGCAGCGCCGACACCAGACCGTACTCGTCGAGCTGGGTGGGACGCAGCGCGTTCATCAAGTTCCGGACGGTGCTGTTTATAGCTTTCGCCAGAGTCCGCGCTTCCTCAAGAACCGGCCGGAGGTTCACCTCCGATTCCTTCCCGAGGCGTATGGCGATGAATGCCAGGTTGAGGCTGAGCGCGGTGAGTTCCTGCCCGACGTCGTCGTGAAGCTCCGTGGCGATCCCTTTGCGCAGGTCTTCCTCAAGCGTTATCAGGCGCTTGGCGTAGTTCTTCGTGGACTCCTCCGCCTCCTTGGGTCCAGTGATGTCCTGGGCCGTGCCTCGCAGCCCCACGATCAGGCCGCCTGCATTACGTACCGCCTCGCCCCTGCACTGAACCCATCTTCTTGACCCGGCACTGGCGCGTCGCTCCAAATCGATCACGTACGGCTCTCCAGTTTGCCAGGCCTTTTGCACGACAGTCGTCAATCGTGCAACGCTGTCGGGGGTGTAGTTTTTGTAGGCGTCTTTGAAGGAAGGGGACGGTGAATCCGGAGACTTTTCGAAGAGCCTGTACAGCTCTTCAGACCACCAGACCTCGTCGGAGTTGACATCCCAGCGCCAATTCCCTATATGCGCAACCCGCTGCGCCTCCTTTAACGCCTTTTCGCTCTGCAGGAGCGCCGCCTCGGCTTGTTTGCGCTGGGTGATGTCGGCAAAAACAGCGCAAACCTCAGCCGGGCTCGTTTCCGCTGGCCGGAATATCGGGATGGCATCGACGTTGATCCACCGATAGGCGTCCCTTTGAGGGTTCCATACCCCCATGATCACCCCGCGCACGGCCAGGCCTGTTCGCAAAGCCACCAGCGCCGGATGTTCCACCCCCGGAAAGGGCGAACCATCCTCACGAATGGAGTGTTTTTCTTCGCGAACCGAGTCGCTTCCTATAATACTTTCATGCGGTTTGCCGAGAATTCGCTCCGCGGCCGAATTCATGGCGAGGATAGTGCCATCGGCATTTTGATAGATTACTCCCTGAGACATCGATGAGGTAATCAACCGGTAACGGGCCTCGCTCTCCCGCAACGCCTCCTCCGCCAGTTTGCGCTTGGTGATGTCCTGGACGGTTCCGGAAAGTCGTAATGGGACCCCGTTTTCATCAAAAATGGGTCGACCGAGGTTAAAGAGCCAGCGTTCTTCGCCATCTGGACGTAAGATGCGGAATTCGTCAGTGTAGTCGCATTTTTGTTTTAATGCCGAGTCTACAACTTCCATAGCATGCGCAACATCATCAGGATGAAGCAGCCGGGCGAAGGCTTCGAAGCTCCCGTCAAAACCCTCCAGGCCGACTATTTCATAGGTTTCAGCCGACCAGGTAACAATATTGGATTGCAAATCCCAATCCCATAGCCCCATTCTTGATGCATTGAGTGCGGCTCTTAACCTCCAATCACTCATCGCAGGAGATTTTGTAGAGCCATTGTCTTTAGCAATATCAGTGATTATCTCTGTCATATGCGCACGTGTCTCGGATTTTCAATACCAAAAATCTCAGACAAAGCATGCTGATTTTTCTGAAATTCCAAACAGACATCCTTAGGAAGGTCTTTGGTCGCGGCAAGCAGGTCGGCGCACATGAGCGCTGCTTGAAGCTGTCCAAACGCTCTCTGCTTGCCGGTTACGACGGAATTGTTTTTCACATTAACACAATCTTGATGGTTACCGACAAGAAAACTTCTCCCACTGTCCTCGGTCAAGGGTAGGGAGAAACCGGCTCAGGCGGCAGCTCTGTCCAGCATGGCGGCGACACCGGCGGTGGCCAGTTTTTGCCCATCGGCGGACAGGCGGGCGTAGCGCTGGGCCATGGCGATATCCTGGTGGCCGAGCAGCTTCTGCACGTCGAACAGGCTGGCCCCGTCCCTGACAGCCATGCTCGCGAAGCTGTGGCGGAGGTCGCGGATGCGGAAGTTCACAAACACGGGCAGACCTCTCCCGCGTGATTAGACGTATCCCTTATCCTTCCGCCTTCATTCGCCCCCCCCCTACTCGTATGCGTCTCCTCGCCACTCTCTGCGCGCTCCGCTATGACGTGACCGTCCCCCCACGCTTCGCAAGCCGCTTGAACAGCTTCAGCGTGGACGCTTCCGGAAGTATTCCCGCGCGAAATGTCCCTGGCTAAATCAGAGCCTTGTGGGAAACCTGATGGGAACCAAAATTGACATCTGGAATCAACGCTGAGGACTCCGACAAAACAGTATCTGCCTCACACGTTCCCGCCCTCAGACTACCACGCCCACGACGTCAAACTGTGGATTCCCGCAAAAGTCACTCGATCTCTACAACTATCTCGTTTCTGCGCATGAATGGTGGTGTCCAGGGGGGGTTATAGAGAGCCGTGGTGGGCATTGAGAGGATACTTGCGCCATCCCGCTGCAGATTCCGCAGCAGATTCGCCGTGTTATCCTTTACGGCTTCGGCATCGGCCACTCCCGAGAACCTCACTATTGCGGCCTTGTGCCCGGGTATTTCCCGCAGGGTGATCCTGGAACTTTTGGGCTGCGGCAGTTGTTCCAGCCTTAAGCCTGGCGGCATGACAAAGGCGATTGTGCCGCCGCCAGCCCCGCCTTTTTTCAGTACCGGCGCTGCCATGGGGAGTTTCCGCCCCGCGTCCCCTGCGGACTTCAGGACCGGAGTGGTCATGGGAAGTTCAGCACTGCCTGCATTGTCGCCGGATAGGTACCGGAACAGTTCCTTAAAGCCGCTGGAACCTGATTCGGAAGCCATTGATGTCTCGGCAATGACGTAGGGATCATAGCTGCGGATTTCATACCCGTTTTTTGTCTCGATGACCCTGTAGGATGGCATGGCGATATTCCTTGTGGGAAGGTAGTCGCTCATTATCCAGAGTGCTGCCAATAAAAGCGGGATGCTGAGAGCGGTGATGATCATGCGGTATCCTCCAGAAACGCTGAGCCAGCCAGACCAATAGTGGCGTCATGAGCCGGGGCTAGAACCAGTAAGCCGAGCTGAACCGGCAGCGCTTCGGTCGCCACCACCTTGGCGCTGCTGCAACCAGACCGGCGCCCCACCGATCGCTCCGGAGAGCGCCGCCAGCAGACGGCGATCGCGTAGCCAGGCCTGGGTACCCGCGTCAGCTCGATCCAGCCGAGGCCTCGTGCCGTAACGACTGGACGGCCCGAGAAATCTGATCCAGGCCGGAAAAGAGACGGATATTCTCCGGCAGAAATCGAATCGCGCTTACGCCGCGTCCTCCCGCCCAGATGGAGATCCCCTCCGGCAGCATCTTTCTGAGCCTGGACAGTTGCGCGATGATGGTGCGCCGCCCCAGGTATTCGCTGCAGGATATGCCCACCACGCCGACCTTGCCCCGAACCGCCCCGCGCACGATCTCCTCCAACGGCGTCTGCACACCAAGCGACAGTACCTCCGCACCCTCCATGCAGAGCATGCCGGCCACCATCAGGAGGCCTATACCGTGCCCCTCACCTGGGAGGGTGGTGAGCAGGACCCGGGGAGATCCGGCTCCCCGGGGCAGGCTGTCAAGAGCGGCGGTTATTACCCTGCGAACCTGTTCGGAATAATGGTGCTCGTCGACAATGCCAATCCTTCCCGCGAACCAGGCATCTCCCACCGCCTGATTGGCTGGCGCCACCAGTTCGGTCAAAAAGCCCTTCAGGCCCTGCCGCTGCAACAAGGCCACCAGCCGGGGCAGCAACTCGTGGCCCAGCCCACTGGCCAGCATCTCCAGCACCCCCTCCACATCGGCAGGCACAGCTGCCGCCTCCTCCACGGGAGCGGTCAACGTGCGCAGCTGTTGATCGTCCAGCTTGATGATCTTCCCGGGTCGCATGCCACTGTCCAGCAGCTGCTTGAGGAGCATCAGTCGGCTCAGTTGTCCTTCATCGTAAAGCCTTTCGCCGCGCTGGTTGCGAAGCGGAGTCGGGAAACCGTAGCGGCGCTCCCAGACCCTCAGGACATCGCGGCTGATGCCGGTTGCCCGTTCTATCTCGGCTATCGAAAACTCGGAGCTGGTCGTCATTATTTTGTCCTAGACAAAAAGTATTTACAGTGTAAAATTAGCAACAAACCTGGAGATTGTCCACAAATAAAATCCAAAAGGTTGCCACTGCAGACAGGGCCGTGACAGGTGACGCTTGGCTAGGGGCAGGTGGATGGGAGCCGAGTTTTGCTGCGCAACCATCTCCGAGGGGAGACGCGGCTATGCCGACAACAGGTGCTGCCGGCGGGCTCGAGTCGCTCCAGCCCCGGACCTGACGCTGGCATGACTCGACGCCACGATACCAAGAGGTGAACGATGGAAGACATGAAGCCGACCGAACAGAACATACTGGTCACCGGAGCTACGGGTTTCATCGGCAAGCGCCTGCTCGACGCTCTCTGTGCACGAGGCTATCGGGTACGGGCCCTCGTCCGCAACCACAGCCCTCTGCTGCCCGAAGCGGTAGAACAGGTTGCAGGCGATCTCCTCGAGCCGTCGGGCCTGCATGACTCCTGCCGCGGGATCGACACCGCCTACTACCTGGTTCACGCCATGGCGGGGGGGCGCTCCGGCTTCCAGTCACGGGACCGCCTGGCGGCGCAGAACTTCGTGGCGGCTGCGGAAAAAGCCGGAGTACGACGGGTCATTTACCTGGGAGGACTCGGTGAAACCGGGCCCGACCTGTCCGAACACCTGGCCAGCCGGCGTGAAGTCGCGGAGATCCTCGGCAAGGCATCCTTCGCGACGACCATTCTCCGGGCCGCGGTCATCAACGGAGCCGGAGGAGCCTCTTTCGAAATGATCCGTTCACTGGTGGAGAGCCTGCCGGTAATGATCACACCGCGCTGGGTATCCACCCGCTGCCAGCCGATTGCCGTCGGTGACGTGATCCGCTACCTGGTCGGCTGCCTGGAAGCCGAGGGGACGGCCGGTCAGACCTTCGATATCGGCGGGCCGGAAATCCTCTCGTATCTTGAAATGATGAAACGCTTTGGCAAAATCCGCCGCAAATCGCAGCTTATCCTGCCGGTCCCTTTTCTCACTCCGAGGCTCTCCTCCTACTGGGTCGCGCTGATCACCCCCGTGAAGCCCTCCATTTCCATGCCCCTGATCGAGGGTGTTAAGAACGAGGTGATCTGCCGAGAAAACCGGATACGGGAGTTGATCCCTTTCGAGCCGACACCGTATGATGAGGCAATCCGTATTGCACTGCGCGAGGGAGGTGAAGCCTGACGGCTACCACGACTCCCCATTTCGGGAACGCCTCTGGCAACCTTGGATTCCAATTTGAAACCGGCAACGGGAGTAAACGATTGACCGCAAACGGAGGTCACTATGCAAACCCTGCTCCTCATACTCACGTTCACAATTCTCGGCGTCCTGGCCCCGGTATTTCTCCTTGCCATGGTGAGTCCCGAGTCATTTGCCAACACTCTGGCCGGGTGGGCTGTTTTTGCGACGATTTCGTCCCTGTTTTTGACGGTGTTCCTGATGCGGCAGCGCCACCTGTGAGGTGACTGCCTGGCCGTGCGCCGGGTCGTCGTTTCCCTGTTACGTGGTGTCACTGCGCGGCACCAGAGGCTGCGAGCAGCAAACGGGATCCTTGAGGAGGAACAACCGCAACCATGAAAGCCCTTGCCGAAAACGACGCTATCCTTTACGAACTCTGCTCCGGTCAGCCGCTCGCCGTACTGGCAACTGGCGCCGGGCACGGTCCTTACGCAAGCTTGGTGGCGGTAGCCCTCACTCCTGACCTGCGCCAATTTTACTTCGCCACTCCCCGGGCCACTCGCAAATGGGCCAATCTTGCCGAGAACAGGCAGGTGTCTCTGCTGATTGACAATCGCAGCAACCAGGTTAGCGATTTCAGCACGGCTGCAGCGGCAACGATTCTTGGGACCGCCGAGGAATTGACCGATGCTGAGCACGAGACCGGGTTGGCCATCTACCTGGCCCGCCACCCGCACCTGGCCGAGTTCACGGCGCGGCCAGACTGCGCCCTGTTCGGGGTGAAGGTCGCCAGCATTTATTTGGTGACCCGTTTTCAGGACGTCAGGGAATTCCATTTTACAGCATGAGGCAACCTTCCGGACTGATCATGGATCTGGCAGAGGCGCCTGGCCTCCTCAAGACCCGGCTCCGGTCTCGGAGTAAAAAGGTGAGCACCAGTGCGATATCCGCGACACAAGGTATCCCGATCGGGTGATTTTTCTTGATTGGCTGCACCAGAAACCTGAAGCTGAGAGTGAAAAAGGTTTGCTGGGCGTCCCGGCTGGGGAGCCAACAACAAGGCCTCACAGGTAACCCTGTGGGGCCTTGTTGTTGTGGTCTGTGGTCTCTGTCCCGAGGGTTCCCCCGCTTCCTGCCGCTGATCCTAGGCGGCTAAGTCGCCTTTGGTTCGCGCGTCGCTTGGGGTTGGTCGCGGGATAGCTCCCGGGCCGGTTGCGCTCCCCGCCCCGACGCCGGCAGCAGGACCCTGAAGACGGACCCCCTCCCCGGCTCGCTGCTCACCTTGATCGCCCCCTGGTGCCCGCGGACGATCCCCAGAACCGCGGCCAGCCCGAGCCCCCTGCCGGTGAACTTGGTGGAGAAAAAGGGGTCGAAGATCCTGGCCAGGGTCGCCGCGTCCATGCCGCACCCGCTGTCCGACAGCTCCAGGCAGACATAGCTTCCCTCCGGAATCTGCTCGTCCAGCCAGGCACCCTTCAGGTCGTCACGGGTGCACTCAAGGACGCCGGTGGCGACGGCGATGACGCCGCCCGCCGCCCCGATCGCCTCGCAGGCGTTGCTGAAGAGGCTCATGACGACCTGGCGTAGCTGGGTGACGTCGGCTTCTACCGCGGGGAGCGTCTCCTGGAGGTTCAACTCGAGCACCACGCTCCCGGAAAGGGAGCCCTCCAGCAGGTGGTGCATTTCGCCCAGCACCTCGTTCAGGTCGACGCTCTTGACATTGAACTTTCCCTTACCCGAGTACGCCAGCATCTGCTTGGCCAGGTCGGCCGCCCTGGTGGCCGCCTTGACGATCTGCTCCAGGTTCCCACCGACCGGCCCTCCAGGGCCCAGGCGCATCAGGCCAAGCTCGGCGTTGCCGATGATCGCCATCAGGATGTTGTTGAAGTCGTGGGCGATGCCACCGGCCAGCACCCCGAGGCTTTCCAGCTTCTGAGCCTGCCTGAGCTGCTGTTCCAGGGCAGCGCGCTCCTCCTCGAGCCGCTTGCGCTCGGTGATGTCCTGAATGGTGCCGTACATGGCAAGGAGCCGGCCGTCGTCGCCAAACTTCAGTTCCCCCAGCCCGCTTACCCAGCGCACCTGAGCGTCGCTTTTGCGGACGATCCGGTATTCCTTGGAGAACGGCACCCTTTTGGGCACCACCTCCGTCGCCAGGTACTGCGCCATCATCTCCCGGTCCTCGGGATGCACGATCTCCAGCCAGCCCGGGACCGTGCGGTCGTAGGCCTTGTCGATGCCGAAGATGCCGTCCATGACCTCGGATGACTCCCAGCGCCCCGCTGCGAAATCGGTCTTGTAGGAACCGATGCGCGCCGAGCGCTGCGACTCCTCGAAGAAGTACTCGCTTTCCCTGAGCGCCTCCAGCGCTGAGCTGCGCTCCAGCTCCGCCCGGGTGCGCTCCGAGATCTCCTGCTGCATCTCGGTGACCAGGTCGATGGCCATGGCGTCGAAGGTGGCCGACAGCTCGCCGAGCTCGTCGCTTTTCCCGGTCGCGCTACGCACCGTCAGGTCCCCCCGCGCCGTGGCCCGCACCGCCAGGAGCAGCCTGGAGAGCGGATTGAGCACGCGCGCGTTGAGCAGCAGGGTTATCTGCAGCAGGATCAGCAGCATCAGGACCGGAATGGTGACGGCCAGCGCGCGGAAGGTGCGCTCGGTCTCGCGGTGCTGCCCCACCAGGGCCGTGCCCCAGGTGTGCACCTGTTCGGCGAGGGTCTGGGAGCTTGCCTGCAACCTGCTCAGCAGCAGGTCTTTCTGGCGGTTGCGCAGCTCCCCCTGGCGCTGCACCGCCTGGACCAGCTGCCCAAACAGGTACGGGAGCAGGCCGGCCTCTCTCAGGGCCTCCCCGGAGAGCGGTACGGCGTCGTTCGCGCCGGCCTGCAGGTTGACGACGAGGCGCGCGTGCAGCTCCCGCCACTGCTGGGCGGCCCGGTCCTCGGAGAACAGGGCGTATTCCTGGGTCAGCACGAGCAGCTCGGAGACGTCGTGGGCAACCGCCTGGGCATGCTCCTGGCTGCGCGAGACCTTCGCCAGCCGGTCGGAAATGAACCAGGTGGCGACGGTCAGCCCCAGCACCATCAGGATGGCAACCGAGAGAAAGGCGAGCAGAACGGTCCGGATGCGCATGGGCTACCTGATTATGCTGACGCAGGACGGGCGGACCTGCAGCAGCGGGCCCGCATAGATGAAGTTGAGATAGTTCGGCGACCTGTCGCCCCTGACCAGCCCCTCCTGCCGCGCCCAGCGCGCCTCGCCCTCCAGGGTGGTAAGCAGCGACTGGTCCAGCGACAGGCGGTAGCTGTAGCGCGTCCAGATCCAGTCGATGAACGCCTGGTCCAGCTGCAGCCGTTTGCGGAGAATGTCCTTGGCTTCCAGCTGATGGTGGTCGATGAACTGCTGGGCCCGCTCCAGGGCGCGCAGCATCGCGGCCAGGTCGGCGTCGCGGGTCCCGAGCAGGCTTTTGCGGGCCACCAGGTTGAAGGTCAGCCGGTAGGTGCTCGACTTGGGGAGCATCCTGGCGCCCGGCACCGCCTGGAGGGCCTTGAAGGGGATCGGCTCCCAGATCGCGATGGCGTCCACCTCCTTGTGCTGCAGGGCATCCGCCATCGCCTCGGGCGCCAGGTTGCGCAGGCGCACTTTTTTCGGGTCGACGCCGCTATAAAGGAGCAGGGTGTCGAGGTAGTAGTTGCTGGCGGAACCGGTGACGGTGGCGACGGTTTTTCCCGCCAGCTGCCGGGGAGTGCTGATTCCCGTGTCGGCCCGCGTGATGATCTTCACGTCGTCCTCGCTGGTGACAAACGAGGCAATGATGGCAAAATCGCTGCGCTGGAAGCTCTTGAACATGACGACCGCTTCCGAGGAGGTCGCCAGGTCGGCGCTCCCCTCCAGCAGCTGCTGCATGGTACGGTGCCCGCCCACCACCTCGTTGATGGCAAGCTGCACCCCCTCGGCGGCGAAGTACCCCTTTTCGTCGGCCACGAAGAAAGGGAGCGACAGCGGCGTCAGCGACAAGGATAACCGCAGCGGTTCCGCCGCCGCACTGCCGCAGAGCCCAAACAACAGCGCGAGGATGATGTGCGTCAAACCCCGGAAACCTCTCATATCGCCTCCCGGCAGGAACAGAGCCGCGCCGTGGAACCTGCCCCGGGAAACAGCGGGAAATCCACGGCAGCCGCACCTGCCTCTCGAGTCAGTACTGCGCCGTTTCTCGGTGGGAACCTCCCCGTCAGCAGCAGAGCCGGGCACGGCACTGGCATTGGCTACGGCCAACAGTGCCGCCGGCAGGCTCCCGTTCCTGAAGGAAGTCATGAATAGCCTTACGGATTGAGTAATTATCGGCAGTTCAGCGACGGTTCTTTAGCTTTTAGTTTTTTGCGCGCGACAGGGAACCGACTGCCAAGATTTCAGGGGCAGGCGGGACAGGTTCAGCCAGGGTCGGTCCATGACTTCGGGGCGGGCGATGTTGGGATTGGCTTCGGGTCGGGGGTGGGGGAATGCGGGGCAGGCGTGGCACTGCAAACCGGATAAGCCGGTTTGCTCCAGGCCCTAAGGGAGGGGTTGCTCCGCGATTCTCACCGCGGAGTCGCAACGGTCCGGCAGGTGGGAAAAATTATCTGCTTCTGTCTGCCTGCCTGTGTGTGGTGACAATCGCGAGGACCCTCATGGAGACCGCGTAGGCGAAGGCGACCAGTGTGATGACGATGGTGAGCGTTGTGGAGTGCATAGTTCCCCCTGCAGTCAAATGCCGTCGGTGACGATTGCTGCACCGATACAGCGCAGCCCTTACCCTCTAGCGCGAAGCGTGCCAAGGCTAACTAGCCGTTCTTACAAGCAGCGGCATCCCCGGGAGGACGGGAATGTTCAGGATATGCACTTTGGCTGTTCAGTCGCTGCACAGCGGCCACGGTCTGCCCAGCCGCCGCGGTCGCGCCAGCCGCGCCGGATTTCGCTCCCCCGCGTCCCGCGCCCCGCACCGGAACCGGGAGCTCGACCGGGCCGCCCTCCCCCATTGCGGCGCTCCCCCTCCGGCTTCCCCGAGGCGCCGTAACCCGTTGCATCCTTTTTGGATTTGACAGAAGGCAGGCCCATTCGGTATACAGGGATATCGGTTTTTTCTCACGGCGTTCCATCCGGCTAGCCAAAGCAGATTTTGATCGCTTTGTTACTCTACCCTTCGAAATACGGTGGCTCCACTCCATGCCCAAATCAAGAGAACTTGCCCAAGCCAATCTGGAGAACATTTACCGGATCTTTACCGTCCCGGAAGCACCCGACTCGACTCTGGGCCGCGTCGACCAGGCCATCTCCGACGACCTGATGGGCTTTTTGCAGGATCATATCGTCGCCGTCGAGCGCGATCTGGACGAAATCGAAGGGGATTTTTCCGGGTCCCGCATCCCGGAAGACCCGACCTTCGTTTCAGACTACACCGAGTTCCTCAAGGACAAACTGGTCTCCCAGTCCGTGCACACCGCCTCGCCGGGTTTCATCGGTCACATGACCTCCGCCCTCCCCTACTTCATGCTCCCGCTCTCCCGGATCCTGACCGCGCTGAACCAGAACCTGGTCAAGGTGGAGACCTCCCGCGCCTTCACCCCCATGGAACGCCAGGTGCTGGCCATGCTGCACCGGCTGATCTACAGCGGCAGCGACGAATTCTACAGCCACTGGGTCCAGAACAACAGGTACTCCCTGGGCGCCTTCTGCTCCGGCGGCACCATCGCCAACCTCACCGCCCTCTGGGCGGCCCGCAACCGCCTCTGCGGCCCCTCGGGCGACTTCAAGGGGATCGCGCGGGAGGGGCTTTGCAAGGCTCTGCAGCATCTGGACTGCCGGGGCCTGGCCATATTCGTGTCCAAACGCGGGCACTATTCCCTGGGCAAGGCGGCCGACCTGCTCGGCATCGGACGGGACAACCTGATCGCGGTGGAGACGGACGACAACAACCGCATCGACCTGAAGCGGCTGCGGGAACACTGCACCAGGCTGCAAGGCGAGGGGATCCGCCCCTTGAGCCTGATCGGCATCGCGGGCACCACCGAGACGGGCAACGTCGACCCCCTGGAGGCGCTGGCCGACTTCGCCGGTGAGCTGGGCTGCCACTTCCATGTGGATGCCGCCTGGGGCGGCCCGACCCTGTTCTCCGACACCTACCGGGGGCTGCTGCGGGGCATCGAGCGGGCCGACTCGGTGACCATCGACGCCCACAAGCAGCTCTACGTGCCGATGGGCGCCGGCATGGTGCTGTTCAAGGACCCCGCCACCCTCTCCTCCATCGAGCACCACGCCGCCTACATCATCCGGCGCGGCTCGAGGGACCTGGGGAGCCGCACCCTGGAAGGGTCGCGCCCCGGCATGGCCATGCTGGTGCACGCAGGGCTCTCCATCATCGGCCGCAAGGGGTACGAGCTGCTCATGGACCAGGGGATCGAGCGTGCCCGCCGCTTCGCCCGGCGCATCGACGCCCATCCCGACTTCGAGCTGGTGACCGAACCCGAACTGAACATCCTGACCTACCGCTACGTCCCGGCCTGGGCGCAAAAGTTGCTGGCCCAGGCCACGCCGGAGCGCGAGACCCGCATCAACGGCGTGCTCAACAAGGTGACCGAAACCATGCAGAAGCGCCAGCGCGAGGCCGGCAAGACCTTTGTCTCCCGCACCCGGCTCGCCCCCGGCCGCTACCACGGCGACACCATCATCGTCTTCCGGGTGGTCATGGCCAACCCCCTGACCACGGAGGAAATCCTCGCCGCGGTCCTCGAACAGCAGTGCGAGATCGCCTCCCAGGCGGACATCCTGGCGATGTTGGAGCAGATCAGGGAATAGGCGTCCGCAGCCGGGGACCCCCGGCGGCAGCCGCAACAATTGGCAGGCTGCCGGGAATCCTCGGCGAAAACGGCAACAACCGAGCCTGGTCGCCCTGGCCTCTGCTGCCCGGCAGGGACGCATCGCACCTGAGCACCCTCCCTCCCCGGGAAACAGGCACGCCCCCCGACAGCCTCTCGCAACCGGGACCCTGCCGCCTCCGCCCAAGCGCCCAGAGCGTCCCCCTGGGCGAATTTCGCCGCAGCATTGCCGCTGCCACGCTAACCACCTTGTCCCCCGACGAAGCCAGCAATCGCCCCTCCCCCCCGAATACCCCGCGAGCAACTCCCTCTCCGACTCTTTGGCCCGGCAGCCAGAGTCCGGAGTGCAGCTGCCAGGCTCTTTAGTGTATCTAGCGGAGAATGTGCAGGAAATGTGTAAGAAAATCCTTGCTAGAAGCCTTCAGAAATGCTCTAATCCGCTCCACTTCCCAGGGTGGCATATCCGAAGTTGGCTTACAGAGCGAGCGCGGCTTCCCTCGGGAGACAATTAAATGCAAACAATTAACAGCTTGCCATAAAGCTTGATAGCTGCACAAGAGAACGGTGCTTTGTTAATCCTGTTTCCCATTCAGTTGAAAGCGGATTACGGCGCCTGCACAACAGTTTTTTCTACATTTTTTCGCCCGGCGAGCAGGCGACTCAATTAACGAGCAGTTACGCAGCACATTAGAAGAGTGCGACCTTCTTGGAAAAACATAACAGCTACCTGCTATACCCAGAAAGTGGAACACGATGCCCGGAAAAATAGGAAAAACACTGCAGCGACTCTGCCGAGGCAACAAGAAGAGCTCCAGGAGCCGATCGCTCTTCGACATGGCGGATTTGGCGCACCCGGGAGACCGGGTCAGGCGCACCAAGATGATACTGCGCCTGCTGCTGTATTTTCGTCATCACCGTAAGGTCGAGGCGATCTTCAACGCACCCCTGCTGCGCGAAATCCCCCTCGCCAACCCGCGCATCTACAAGAAAATATACCGGCAGTACCTCTACAACGGGGCGAGCATGGCTGAACGTGTGCGACTGCTCGAGCAGAACTACCGGTTCGTGGGTGAGTTTTTTGACCCTTCCTGGATCACTTCCATCTACGTCCAGCGCGACTTCACCCTGTGCGACATCGTGCTGGCAGATGGCGAAAAATTATCGGCCCGGTTGGAGTATGACGAGCGCTTCACCATGGAGGGGGAACTGACTCTCGGTCTGTACGACGAGCAGGGCGCCAGGCTCTACTCGATGAGTTTCGCCTTTCAGACCAGCGGAGCCACGCGGACTGCGGTGATAGGCTGCATGATCGGGGGGGGTTGCGCCGGCGAGGCTGGCGGGCAGGCCGCCCAGCCCACCTCCAAGCGCCTGACCAAGGGACTGCACGGACTGCGTCCCAAGAACCTGGCATTGTTCCTGCTGCAGACCCTCTGCAGACATCTGGGGGTCACGACACTTTTGGCGGTCGGCCTGGACTCCCACGTTTACGGCGGCCGGTCCACCAGGAGGCGCGACCGGATCAAATTCAACTATGACCAGTTCTGGGAAGAGGTGGGCGGAGCAAGGTCGCAGGACGAGAAGTTCTTTGCCCTGCCGCTTGACGACGTGCGACGCTCCTCCCAGGAGATGCCTTCCAACAAGCGCGCCCTCTACCTGCGCAGATACGCCCTGCTGGACGGCATCGACGCCCAGATGAGGGGCGCCCTGACCCGCTCCGCGCCCCACGGGGCTCCGGAACAAACGCACCTTTGTGCGCGGCTCGCCCTGGAACCCGACGAGCTGATTATCGCGGTCTGAGGCCGGGGCGCCGAACACGCCACCCGGCCGCCGTCGCTACCCACTGCTGTCCGGCTGCCGACCCGCCGCTACCCTGCCGCGTTGGAGCTCTCGTCGCCAGGGTGCTTGCCTGGTGTTGCCACGGTGGGCTGTCGCGGGGTCGCCTTTGAGGCAATCCCACTCAGGGCGGACGTTTTATCCGAGCTCCCTTTCGAACTGCCGAAATAGTACCCGAAGATGGTGGTCAGCGCCGAAGAAAGCACCCCCAGGATGTACAGGACAAAATCTTTCACCATGCCGCGGCGCTCCTTGGCGTCTGCCGCCGCCTCAGTGGCAACTACGTTCAGGGTTCTCAGCTTGCCCCTCTCCCTGCGCAGCTCATCCCGCCTGACCGCTTCCGCACTGCCGGGTTTCGCCGAACTGAATTGGGCGAATCTCGACTCGACGTCTGACAGTGCTAAGCCAATACGGTGGCTCTCCACCGATTCCTTTGATGGACGACACGTCAAATCTACAAAGTAATAGAACATGCCAAAGGTCAGCAGCACCGTCAATATGGCAAGTATCGGCCCGGTGTTCTTTGCCAGATAGGATTCGACGTGCGGTGGGGTCCCTGGATCATCCCCGCCCGTGGCGTCGCCCGCACCCCTTTTGTTTTTATCATCGATCGCGTTGAACATATCCCCTCCCCAAACAGTTGTGTGGGCAACCGCTGCCTGCCGGACCCCGTACCTGCAGACCGCTTGAGATCAGTGGACCAGATCCGCACCGGCCCGACCCGTCACGCCTTCGGCGGGACCCGTGTCAGATACTGACTACTCACCCACCCTTCCAGGCCGGCGGGCAACCCCGTATCGCCCAGCACATCCACCTTCCACCAGGTGCCGTCCACATGGGCGAGTTGGACGGTGGCCCCCTGCGGCAGGGGACTGCCGGGAAGCGGCGGGTTTTCGGGTCCGGGTCCGCTGCGGATATTGAGTTTCGTCGTGGTCCGGTACCGGGGAAGCTGGTCTTCCGAGCGCCCCAGGAGCCGGGACCGAAAGCTGGCCATCGGGAAAGCCGGGCCGGGGTCGCATTTGCGGTGCGGTGCGATGTCCTCGTGCCCCACCACGTCGAGGAGCTGATACCGCTCCATCAGGAGCCCGGCCACCAGCAGGGCCGCACTGATCTGTTCGGGGGTGTAGTTGAGCCAGCCGCACATCTCGGTCTCGTACTTGTGCACGGCCTGAGTCACCTCGTCCTCGTCGTAGTTCTCGCCGAACCAGGCGCGCCAGCGCCTGCCGCATTTGCTGAGCCGGCCGGCATTGTCCAGCTCGATCCCGAGAGAGTAACCGTTCATCCCGGTGAGACCCTCCCAGGAACTGGCCCCGGCGTGCCAGGCGACCCGGTCAAAGGGGACCAACTGGGTGACGCCGCCGTTTCGCCCGATCACCACATGGGCTGACGCCTTCGCTTTCGAGCTCGTCAGCCAGTCTATCGACTCTTTGGCGCTCGCCCCGGCAGTGAAGTGCATCACCAGGTACTTGTGCTGGAGAGTGCCCCCCACGTTCGGGCTCGGCTTGAATGGCACAGCAGTGTCGTTGTCATTCATCAAGTGGTGGTTAGTAATCTTCACGACGCGTCCTCCCTTTAATGCAAAGTTACCAGCACGGGGAAACCAGGGCGCTCACAGCAGACAGGAACAACCCCCACTCTCTCCCCCTCTCAATAGAAAACCGCCCCTCAGCATAGCGCCGATCCGGACGGTCCATTACAACGACACATGGCTTCTGGTGTGCGGGAACCATCGCCCATCACAATATTTTTCTCTTATTAATTTTTTGTATAAATATAGCTCCGCAAAAACAGTTGTCAACAGAATTGTGCCCCACAAACAATCAGATTTTCATGATTTTTTCGAGCTACTACGGCACTGGCTGCGACACAAGCCTCGAGTTGCACGAGCATAAACGTCATATTTATAGCGTGATTTAAATCTGTAAATTCTTACAGTGTCCGAGGGGTGCGCAAACTCCCGCGAATGCTGTCGTGACGCCGCCACCTTCAGGAACGCCACCAGGCCAGGGGGCAAGGCGTGCGAAAACGACGCTGATTATGATTTTCACTTGCATCCGGTTTGCGGAGATTTACAATAGAGGTGCACGTCACAGAAGTTTAAGGGAGGCACAGCATGAAAAGAATGGCTCAAAAGATAGCTCTCGCGGCGGCAGCCAGCTTGCTCGCCGCTCTGCCGGTACTGGCAGCCGAGGGGGTGGGAGGTACGATGACGAACCAGGACCGGCAGGGGATGAAGGACGAGTGCCTGCTCATGTCCAAAAACTGCGGCGACCAGAGCGACTCCATTCAGCAGAGGATAACCCGCATCAGCCACGAAATCGGCAAAGGGAGTGCCGTCTACACAACGGATGAACTGATGCGGCTTAATTCTGAGCTAAGAGACGCCGAAAAGACGCTGGAATTCATCATGACCAACAGCGGCGGATAACTGGACAACCGGACCGTCTGCCCAAAAGCACTCCCGCAGGAGCGGCATCCCTGCCGTGAAATTCGCGTCCGGATGGACGCTCCTGAGGGGGTATTCAGCTTCACCTTGCCGCTCAATCCGCCGCAGCAAGCCCCCAGCACCAAGCTGCAGCAAACCCCGCCTCCAACCAAGCGCCGTCGGTTTGGGTCTTTGCGTCAGGTTCCCCCGCCCAATGGCCTGCGTTTGCCCGACGCCGCGGCGGCAGCGCCGGCTCTCAGCGTCTCTGCTCAGGATGGATTTTTCAGCTCGTACAGTATCTGGACGAAGTTCCGCGTCAATACCGGATGCAGTTCCGTGCCGGCCAATTCAAGCATCATCGCGGTAATCTGGTCCAAAGCGAGCGGCTCGCGATAGGATCTCCGGGTGCGCGTCGCGTCGAAAAAATCCGATATCATGGTCAAATGGCTGCAGAGGCCCAGGCGCCAGTCCGAGGGGAACCTGGGGTAACCGCTCAGGTTGAACTTGGCGTGGTGCTCGAAGGCGGCGATGGCCGCCATGCGCGGCACCCCGGCGGTCTCCATGAGGTAGCGCGCCCCCCGCACCGGGTGCTCTTTCATCAGCAGAAACTCCTGATCGGTCAGCGCCCCTTTCTTGGTGATGATCTCCTCGGGGACGAAAAGCTTGCCTATGTCGTGCAGCATGGCGGAAACGCCGACATCCTTGAGCTGCTGTCCCTGGATCCCCAGGGCCCTCGCCTGGGCCAGGTTCAAAATGCAGACGTTGGTGGAGTGGGTGAAGGTGTACTCGTCGTTTTCGCGCAGGGCCGCCAGTACCAGCAGGGGATTGCCCTCCTGTCGGAACACCTCGACGAAGCCCGAGACGATATCCAGGATCCCGGTGATCTTCAGTTTCTGCCGGCGCCGGACCATTTCGTAGAGTTCCGCGAAGCGCTCCACCTCCTCCTTGGAAAGCTCGGGGAGCTTGTCGCGCAGGGAGACCAGTTCGTTCGCCGCCGTCGCCGGGCCCGGGCCCAGGCGCACCTCGATGCACCCAAAGCGCAGGTGCTCGCTGGAGACGATCTCCCCCGCGGCGCCCTGGAGGGTGGAGAGCGAGACGACCAGGCTGTCCACTTCCTCCCGGGTGATCCCCGGCAGGATCTTCACGTGCTCGATGCCGCGGGATTTGACTATCTGCAAAAAACGGCTCAGGAACAGGCTGAATTCCTGCGGCCTGCCGTTGAGGATCAGCTCGTTCTCGATGACCATCAGGGAGAATTCCCCGGCCCCCTCCAGGGTCGCACAGATGGCGTCGTAAAGCTGCCCGCCCAGGCGGACCACCTGGGGGTGGCCGGTGCTGTAGAGCGAGGCGTTGGCGCTCGCCGACAGCAGCAGCCTGATGACCTGCTGGCTCGCCTGGCTGGAGCCGCTCACGACGGGCGCCCCGAGGTGGTTTTCACGACCTGCGCGGCGTGCCGGGCCAGGCCGCCGCGCCCCAGGATGATCCGCATCAGGACGGGACGCGCCGCGGCGGCGGGGTAGCGCCCCAGGGACCCGACGATCTCAAGTTTGAGCCTGTTGAGCAGCACGGGGTGGAAGATGTTGCGGGTTGCCAGCACCTTTTCCAGCACCGGCAGCGACCCGGCACTGCCGACCTCCCCGAGCGCCTGCACCACCAGGAGCTTCATCTCGAACTCCTTGCCGGAGAGGCCCGGCCCGGTCAGCAGGGCGTGCAGTTTCCCGAGCAGGGCCTGGGAACCGGATTTCCCCGACATGCGGATGGCGGCGAGCTGCAGCTCGCGGTTCTGGCTCTCCAGATCCCGGACGATGCGCGACTCCGCCTCCGGGTCGTGGAACTGCAGCAGCGCCTTGAGCGCCTCCTGGTACACCCGCGGGTCGCGGTGGCGGGCGAGCACGCGCAGCTTTTCCACCGCAGAGGTGAGGTTCAGAAGGCGGATCACGCCGATCAGGTTGCGCAGGAAATACCAGCGCTCGTCCGAGAGCCGCTCGACGAGGGCTGGCCCGGCGGCCGGGCCGAAATCGACCAGCCGGTCCATCAGGAAGCGGCGCAGCGACATGTTTTCGGTAAGCGCCAGCCGGTCCAGCAGCACCTCGATAAAAGGCTCGCCGATCACCCCGATCAGCTCGGTGATGTCGTCGAATTTCGCCTTGCCCCAGACCTCCAGGCCGGCCAGCGCCTCCTCCAGGAAATCCCGGCTCGCGAAGAGCCCCAACAGCTCGGGGCCGGCCCCGCCCAGCATGCCGTCCGCGCCGAGCTGGCGCAGTATCCTGAGCAGCTCCCCGTAGGCGCCGGTCTGCAGGAAAAAGGTGCAGATGTCATGGAGGTTCTTGGCCAGGGCGGCATACCCTTCCTCGGAGCTGTCGCCCGCGCGCAGCAGCAGCAGCAGGATGTCGCTGGTCTTGCTCTCCATGCTGGCCGCCTCGAAGGTGTCCATCAGGTCCTGCACCCCCTCCAGCCCCAGCAGGGGGACCCGGCCCGCCGACATCATCTTGTCGAGCTTGTGCCGGTAGCTGTCCGGGATGAACTCCTCCATGTCGTGCTCTTTGAAAATGGTCTTCATCTTCTCCTGGAGTTCCTGGTCGCTGATCTCCAGCCGGGGGTGCGGCGCATCGGAGCTGTGACCGCTCATCTGCTGCAGCAGGCCCAAAACGAACGGGGGGACGCTGACCTGGTTCTGGTTGATCTCCTCCAGGGTTTCGATCACCACGTCCGCCGAAAGCTCGCGGATCAGCCCCTCGGTCGCGGCCTCGTTTCGGTATTTCTTGATGTCGAAGGCCGAGCTCAGGAACTGGCGGCGCAGGCCGGGGGTGAGGTTGACGACGAAGGTGGCCAGTTTTCGGTAGGCGAGGTCCGCCTGGATCGGTGCCCCCCCCCAGCCGGAATCCTGGCGTTCGTCCCCCCCGCACCACTGCCCGGCGATATCCCCGACCTCGTCCGGGCCGAGGTCGCCCCCGTTGAACTGCTGGTTCAGGGCCTCGGCCAGCAGCTCCGGATCGAGCGCGCCCTGGTCGAACCCCGCCGGTGCGAGCAGCCCGTTGACGAGCCCCCGGGCGAAACGCTCCCAGAGCTCCTTGGGCGCCGCCTGGGCCTCCCCCCCCCCGACACTGGCCCGCTCCGTGGCGGTGAACAGGTCGTAGCGTATCGCCCTGATCTCGATGGAGGCGATGCCGGACTCCTCCCAGACGCGCTCGATGCCGCCGGCTCCGTAGATCTCGTCCCGCCCGGTCCCGAGGATGGCGATGAAGCTCCGCAGCTCCTCGATGTTGAGCCCCCGGTGCAGCACCAGCGCGCCGATCCCCCGCTCGTAGAGGACGCGGGCGAAATCCCGGTAGATCAGGTTCGACTTCTCCAGCGGGGTGTCTCCCAGCAGCAGCGCGTCGCACGCCACGCCGATCACGACCTCCTCCCCGGTCTCCCTGAGCCCGGCATAGGTGTTGAGGACCTTGTGCAGCGCGGCGTCGATGACCTGGTGCCCCTTCGGGTAGGACCGGCTGTTGCGGCGCGAGATATTGAGCTCGATGATCAGAGTGGAGAGAGCCTTGGTGTCAACCGGTGAGAGCGATATGTCAAAAGCGCCTTGATTGTCCATATCTCATGTACTCTGTGTCAGGGGTGGGTTACGCCCCATAAAATAGATTGGTTTTGGTTGATTGTCAATGAGAGTAACTCTTTCGCTGACCCGTCTTTTCCCGTCGCCGGGTGCTTCTCCGTCGTCAGGCTCCCATGACCTGCCGCCGCCGTTCTTAAGCCACCGCTTATTAATGAAGGTGCGCGCTCCTCCCCGGCAACAAATCGCTCAACTTGGCGGGGAGAGCTGCCGATAAGGTACCCCAGGATCATTATTACCCTAAGGCAGATACGCTCATGAACCCTCCCAACATACTCGTCGTCGATGACCAGCAGATCATCCTCTTTCTGCTGGAGACCCACCTGCGCCAGGCGGGCTTCACCCCCCTGACGGCCGGCAGCGCCGCCGAGGCGCTGGCCCTGCTGGAGCGGCATCCGGTGGACCTGGTCATCTCCGACCTGGTCATGCCGGGGATGGGCGGACTGCAGTTGATGGAGCGGGTCCGCGAGCTGCACCCCGGCATCCCGATCATCGTCATCACCGCGAACGGCTCGGTCGAGGGGGCCGTGGAAGCGATGCGGCGCGGCGCCTACGACTACCTGGAAAAGCCCTACAATCCCGACGACCTGCGCATGACGATCCAGCGCGCCCTCGACTATCAGCACATGGTCCGGGAGAACGAGCAGATCAGGGGTCTTTTGCGGGAGCGCTTCAGCTTCCAGAGCATCGTCACGGTGAACGCCGCCATGAAGGGGGTGCTGGAATTGGCAGCCAAGGTGGTCCCCGCGCGCCAGACGACCGTGGCGATCTTCGGCGAGAGCGGCAGCGGCAAGGAGGTGCTGGCCCGGGCCATCCACTACGCCGGCAAGGGGCTGCCCAATTCGTTCGTCGCCGTCAACTGCGCGGCGATCCCCGAGCACCTGCTGGAAAGCGAGCTGTTCGGCCACCTGCGCGGCGCCTTCACCGGCGCCGACCGCGACCGGGAGGGGAAGTTCAGCCTGGCCCGCGGGGGGACCCTGCTGCTCGACGAGATCGGCGACATGCCGCTGGCCCTGCAGACCAAGCTGCTGCGGGTGCTCCAGGAGCGGGTCTTCGAGAAGATCGGGTCGAACGAGCAGATCGCCGCCAGCTGCCGGGTCATCGTGGCGACCAACCGCGACCTCCCGGAGCAGGTCGCTGCCGGCCGGTTCCGGGAGGACCTTTACCACCGGATCAACGTCTTCCCGCTGACCCTCCCGCCGCTGCGCGACCGCCGGGAAGACATACCCATCCTGTGCGAGTACCTCTTCGAGCAGTTGCGCCAGCACCTGGGCAAGCCGCTCTCCGGCATCTCCGAGCAGGCGATGGGGATCATGCTTCACTACCCCTGGCCGGGAAACGTCAGGGAGCTGCGCAACTGCCTGGAGCGGGCGGCGATCCTCACCGAGGACGGGGTGATACGCCCCGAGCACATCGGCGTCGCGGGCGGGGAGCCCGGTTCGCCGCAGGGGCTCCCGGAGCTCCCGGGGGGGGGCGCGCCCGGTTGCGTGAGCTACACCCTGACCCTCCCGGAGGGCGAGCTCTCGCTCGAGTCGCTTACCGAGCGCATCCTCGCCACCACCCTCCAGCGTTGCGGCGGCAACAAATCCAAGGTGGCCGGGCTGCTGAAGATCGGCCGCAAGGCGTTTTACCGCACCTGAAGCGGCACGCCCCGCCGCAGCCCCCCCGGCAAGACCCCGCCTTCGGCTCAAAGGCCCCCTCGCGCCGCGCCCGGAGCGGCGTCCCTCCGGGGCGCGAGGCGCAGTTCCATCCCCCCAGGAAACAGCCGGCTGCCGGCCTGCAGCCTCCCTTGCGGCACCCGCCTCTCTTGCTCCCCCGACCCTGCTCCCGCCGCCCCCCCCGGGCTGTACCCACGCGGCCCAATGTCCCCGGACCGCACACTCCCCACGGGGAGCGCTACACGCCAACCAGCCGGAACAACTGGTTTTTCACTCAGGGCACGCCCGGTGCAGTCCACAGGTATAAAAATACGCGACTGTACCCGCGAGGAACAGTTACCGGAGGTAGCACCATGAACGCTTTCAACAATCTCAGAGTCGGCACCAAGCTCGTCTCCAGCTTCATCCTGGTGGCGCTGGTGGCCCTGACCATCGGCATTTTCGGCATCAACCAACTCAGGCGGATCGACGCGGAAGACACCAAGCTCTACGAAAAGGTCACCGTTCCGCTGGGTGACCTGGCCAGCATCGCCGTCCTGTTCCAGCGCACCCGCATCAACCTGCGCGACGCGGTGGAGACCCGCGACCCCGCCGAACGGCAGGGTTACCTCCGCACCATGGAGCAGCTGCGCCAGCAGATCACGGAAAGGGGCGACAGGTTCGAAAAGAACATCATCTCGCAGGAGGCGCGCGCCACCTTCGAGGAATTCAAGCAGACACGCGCCGCCTACCTCACCGAGGTCGGCAAGGTGCTGCAGTTGAGCCAGGCCAACCGCGACGCCGAAGCCTCGGCACTGCTCAAGGGGGAGGCCAAACGGGTGGCGCTGCACGAGCAGGAGCTGCTGGACCGGCTGCTCGCGTCGAAGGAACTGCAGGGGAAAACCACCTCGGACCAAAACACCCGGGTCGCCGACAGCGCCTCCCGGGTCATGACGGTGCTGGTTGTCCTCGGAGTGCTGCTCGCCGTCTGGCTCGGCCTGTTCATCTCCCGCAGCATCACGGGCCCCTTGGCCCAGGCGGTCGCCGTCGCCAACCGGCTTGCCTCCGGCGACCTGAGCTCCGACCTGCCCGCCAGTTCCCGGGATGAACTCGGCCAGCTGATGGCTGCCTTGCACAACATGGTGCTGAGCCTGCGCCAGCTGGTCTCCCAGACCGTCGGCATCTCTTCGGGGATCGCGACCGCCTCGGCCCAGCTGCATGCGACCAGCGAACAGATCGCGACCGGCGCCGAGGAGGTCGCGGCACAGGTCGGCTCCGTCGCCACGGCAAGCGAGCAGATGTCCGCAACCAGCTCCGACATCGCCCGCAACTGCACGGCCGCCGCGGACGCCTCCCGGAAATCGACCGACTCCGCCACCTCCGGCGCGGCGATCGTCCAGGAGACCATCGCCGGCATGTCCGTCATCGCCGGCCGGGTGCGCGCCACCTCGCTGACCGTGGCGGCGCTGGGCGCCAGTTCCCAGCAGATCGGAGAGATCGTCGGCACCATCGAGGACATCGCGGACCAGACCAACCTTCTGGCTCTCAACGCGGCGATCGAGGCGGCGCGCGCCGGCGACCAGGGGCGCGGCTTCGCCGTCGTGGCCTCCGAGGTGAGGAACCTCGCCGAGCGCACCACCAAAGCGACCAAGGAGATCGCCGTCATGATCAGGGCGATCCAGCAGGACACCGACGCCGCGGTGCACGCCATGGACGAAGGGGTGCGCGAGGTGGAGAAGGGGACGGCGGCCGCCGTCCGCTCCGGAGAGGCGCTGGAGGAGATCATGTCCCGGATCAACGACGCCGCCCTGCAGGTGCACCAGATCGCGACGGCGGCCGAGGAGCAGACCGCCACCACCGGCGAGGTGACGAGCAACATCCAGCAGATCACCGCGGTCGTGGTGCAGACCGCCAAGGGGGCGGAGGAGACCGCAGGCGCCGCGGCGCAGCTCGCCGGGCAGGCGAGCGAGCTGCAGGCCCTGGTGGGGCAGTTCAAGCTGACAGCCTAAATGTTCGAGGACGAGCCGAGGGGTCGCACCATGCCGCATCCAATGAGCCGAAGCCTGAAAATGACCGCAGCCATCAGCCTCTCCCTGCTGGCGCTCCTGAGCCTGCTCTCCTATCTGCTGCTGGGCGGCTTCCGGGCCGCCCTGCGGGAAAACGTTCACAAGCAGCAGTTCGCCCTGGTCTCGGCCCTGGCGCACGAACTCGACGACAAGCTGAGCGAGCAGGTGGCCCACGTGACGGCGCTGGCACGGAGCGTCCCGCCCGGGGCGCTCGTGGACGGCGACCGGGCCCAGGCCTTCCTGGACGGCCTCGCCGGCAGCCCGCTCACCTTCGCCAAAGGGTTCTTCCTCTTCTCTCCCCAGGGGCGCCTGCTGGCCGAACACCCGCTGATCGCCCGCTCCCGGCGCGGCACCGACTTCCGGCACCGCGACTACCTCTCCAGGGCTCTTGCCACCGGCAGGCCGGCGATCTCCGTGCCGTACCTCTCCTCGGTCAACAGCGAGCCGACCATCATGATCGCCGTGCCGGTGCTGCGCCCCGACGGCAGCGTCGGCGGCGTCCTGGGCGGAGCGATCGGGCTTTGGCACGACAACTTCCTGGCCCATCTGGCCGACACCAGGATCGGCAGCAGCGGCTACCTGTACCTTTTCGGCGTCGACCGCACCATCATCATGCACCCGGACCGGTCCCGGATCATGAAAAAGGACGTGCCGCCCCGGGCGAACCCGATGTTCGACCGCGCCATCGCAGGCTTCGAGGGGAGCGCGGTCACCGTCAACTCGCGGGAGCTGAGCGTCCTGGTCTCCTTCAAGCGCCTGGCCGCCGCCCCCTGGATCCTCGCCGCCAACTTCCCCAGCGAGGAAGCCTACGCCTCCATGAGTGCCACCCGGCAGCGCATGGCGCTCAGCATCACGCTGGTCATCCTGGCGACCGGGCTCGCGCTCTTCTTCATCTTCAGGGGGATGAGGTCGGAGGTCGCCAGGCGCGCCGATGCCGAGGAGTACGCCAACCTGCTGGTCGAGTCGGCCCTGGACGGCGTCATCGGGGTCACCAGGGAGGGGAGCATCCGCTTCGTCAACAAGGCGGCGCTGCGCATGCTCGGCTACGACAGCGCCAAGCCGCTCCTGGGGCGGGACCTGCACCAGCTGGCGCACCACCACCGCCCCGACGGCTCGGACTACCCTTCGGCCGACTGTCCGGTCCGGCTCTGCGCCGATAGCGGAGTGTCGCAGCGGGTGGAAAACGACGCCTTCTGGCGCAGGGACGGCTCGCCCCTGCCGGTGAACTACCACGTGGCCCCGGTGCTGCGCGAGGGGGCCCTGGACGGGGTGCTGATCACCTTCCGGGACATCAGCGAGCGGCGCCGGACCGCCGAGCGCCTGCGGCTGCAAAGCGCCGCCCTGCAGGCCGCCGCCAACGGCATCGTCATCACCGACCGCACCGGCGAGATCCTCTGGGTCAACGCCGCCTTCTGCGCCCTGACCGGCTACGCCGAGGCGGAACTGCTCGGGCAGAACACGCGCCTGCTCAAGTCCGACCTCCAGGACCCCGCGGTCTACCGGGAACTCTGGGAGCGCATCCTGTCCGGGCGCCCCTGGCGCGGGGAGTGGCAGAACCGGCGCCGGGACGGCTCCCGCTACACGGAGGAGGTCACCATCACCCCGGTGCTGGACGAGCAGGGCGCGGTGAGCCACTTCATCGGCATCAAGCAGGACATCAGCGAGCGCAGCCGCACCGAGGCGGAGCTGGCGCGCTCCAAGGAGCAGCTCTCCCTCGCCATCGAGGGGTCCGGCATCGGGCATTGGGACTGGAACATCGCGACCGGCGAGATGTTCTTCAACGAGCGCTGGGCGGAGGTGGTCGGCTACACCCTGGAGGAGCTCGCCGCCCCCAGCGCCGGGCTGTGGCGCAGCCTGTGCCACCCGGACGACATGGAGCAGGTGGCGGCGGCGCTGGTGCGGCACTTCAAGGGGGAGACCCCCTGCATCCGGGTGGAGGCGCGGCTGCGGCACAAGGAGGGTCACTACGTCTGGACCGCCACCCGGGGCAAGGTGGCGCAGTGGGACGCCGGGGGGCGCGCGCTGCGCATGGCCGGAACCCAGCTCGACATCAGCGCCCGCAAGGAGGCGGAGCGGACGCTCAGGGCAAGCAACGCGGCCCTCGAGGAGACCAACCGGCAGCTGGTGCAGGCGATCGAGCGCGCCAACCAGCTGGCGCTGCAGGCGGAACGCGCCAACGCCGCCAAGAGCCAGTTCCTCGCCAACATGAGCCACGAGATCCGCACCCCGATGCAGGGGATCCTGGGCGCGAGCCACCTGCTGCAGGAGACCCGGCTGGCGCCCCGGCAGGCGCACTACCTGCAGACCATCAAGGGGTCGGCGGGCTCGCTGCTCGGCATCATCAACGACATCCTCGACTTCTCCAAGATCGAGGCGGGCATGCTCGTCATCGAGCAGGTCGAGTTCCCCCTGCAGGGGGTGCTGCGGGACCTGGGCGAGCAGTTCGGCCCCCGGGTCGCCGAGCGGGGTCTGGAGCTGCGCTGCACCGTCGACCAGGCGGTCCCCTCCCGGCTCGTGGGCGACCCGCTGCGGCTGACCCAGATACTGAACAACCTGCTCGGGAACGCCGTCAAGTTCACCCGGCACGGCTTCGTCTCCCTGGCGGTGACCCTGGCCGGGCGGGCGGGCGACCGGGTCGAGCTGGAGTTCACCGTGCGCGACACCGGCCTCGGCATAGCCGCCGAGCACCAGGCCGAGCTCTTCCAGCCTTTCAAGCAGGTCGACGGCTCCACGACGCGCACCTACGGCGGCACGGGGCTCGGGCTCGCCATCTGCCGGCAACTGACCACCCTGATGGGGGGCGACATAGGCTGCCAGAGCATTCCGGGGGCAGGGAGCAGCTTCTCGTTCCGCCTCCCCTTCACGGTGCCCCGCCCGGCGAGCCAGCCGGCCCCGCCCCCCGGCAGCTCCGCCGGCACCCTGGCGCCGCAGTTCAGCGGCGAGCGGATCCTGCTCGTGGAGGACAACGAGATCATCCAGATGATCGCGCTCGAGCTGCTGGAGCACGCCGGCCTTCAGGTGACGGTCGCGGCCAACGGCCAGGAAGCGCTCGCCGAACTGCAGGCCAGGGGCTTCGACCTGGTGCTGATGGACGGCCAGATGCCGGTCATGGACGGGCTCGCCGCGACCCGGGCCATCCGCGCCCTGGAGCAGCCGGACCGGGCCCGGGTCCCGATCGTCGCCGTCACGGCCGACGCCATGGACCAGGACGTGCGGGCGAGCCTCGCGGCGGGGGCGGACGGCCACCTGGCGAAGCCGTTCACCCCGGTCGAGATCCTCGCCACCGTCGCCCGCTTCATCGCCCCGCGGCAGCCGGAACCCGGCGGCGCGGAGGAGCCCGGAGGCGGGGAGCCCGGTCCGGGGCGGGGGGGGGGCGAGGCGGCGCGGCACATGACGGCCTGCCTCGACCAGGAGAGCGGGATTCGGCAGATCGGCGGCAGCCGGCAGCTGTACCTCGACCTGCTGCACCGCTTCGTGGACGAGTACGCCGCCTCCCCCGCGCAGCTGGAGGCCGAGATCGGGAGGGGGAACCTGGCGCAGGCCGCCATCACGGCGCACTCGGTGAAGGGGATCGCCGGGGTGCTGGCGGCCCTGCCGCTGCAGCGCGCGGCGGCCGAACTGGAGGGCGCCCTGGCGGGGGGGGGCGAGCGGGTCGCAGCCGCCCTGGCCAGATTCCGCTACGAGCTGGAGGGGGTGCTGGGCGCGCTGCCCGAAGAGCTCCAGCGGCTCTCATAGCGAGCCGCCCCCGTGGCACGGCACGGGGTGCCGCTGCCAGGGCAACCGGGGAAGTCTGTCGGCGGGGGGAGCGGGAGCGGGGGGGAAGCGTGCGGCCGGGCAGAACTCTTCGAGGGAGAGCGCCCTCCATCGGCACGCGCAGGACAAACGAAAGGCCCGCCAGTTACGGCGGGCCTCATGTTGTTATTGCAGGAGCCCCTTTTTAGGGGCAGACCGGCATCGTGTGACACCGGAACGTAACAGCTGTCATGTTTTTAGAATCCTCTTCGGTGGAGTTTCTTCGATGCTGACTACCTCCTTTTTCCGAGATTCTGTTTCGCTAGCTAGCTGAGTTAAATATAGCACCAGTAAAGCAATTTTACAGTCTGTTACAAAAAAAATATTTCGTGTATACTGCGCTGGATGCACCCGGGGCCCGGCCCGGCGCCGTACTCCCCTCCCCCGCCGATCCCTCCCCTTTTCCCCGCCCGGTCCGCAGCGGCCGCCCGGCACCCCGCTGGCGGGCATTTCCCCGCCCCCCGATTCCCGCAGCCAGAACGCGACCGGGGCACAACCTTTGTCGGTCATGCCCCGGGGCAGTGCAGTCGTGGAGGAGAGGCGCAGCTAGTTAGCCTTCTTCTTGGGGTGGCACTGCGGACAGGTCACCGGCCCCTTGTCTTCCAGTTCATGGCAGGCAATGCAGACCTTGTGCGCCGTGTCCTTGCCCCAGTCGTCGATCCTGCCGATCTTCGTGTTGTGACAGTGAAAACATTCGTTGTTGAGGTTCTTCTGGTGCACCCAGTGCTTGAACGGGAGCACAGTGTCACCCATTTTCAGCTTGATGACTTCCGGACCCTTGATGGCCGGGTTTCCCTGCACAGCGGCAGAAGATACCGTAGTTATTGACAGTAATCCGAGTACCAGCACGAGTCGTCGCATAATTTTCTTGCTCCCTTTGAGGCATTTTGTTTTTTGAATGTAACAGACTCATGCCATTTGTCCAGAAAAATTCAACAGGGGCGCGGCAAAATATGCGAAAGATCCGGAACGTTAGCGGCTTTTAGTATTTTTTTTCGGTTTCTGGCGCTCCTGGTACACCTTGTTGAGTTTCTTCACCTTGTTGGGGTTCTTCTTGCGCCACAGCTTGACGGCCGCCCGCGAGGCGCTCTGCGCCTGCTCGACCTCCGCCTCGCTTTTCCTGAGGGCCGCCGCGGCCTTGTCGGTCCTGGCCGGATCGGACTCGTCCAGTTTGCGCAGGTGGAACGCGCTGGTCTCGGCGCCGGCGGCCAGCGGCTCCGCATTGTGCTCGAACCAGAGCCGCGCCGCCTCGCGCGCCCCGGCCGGGTCATTGGCGTGCAGGCGCTTGATCTCCGCCAGGGCTGCCCGGCGCTCCAGTTTCTTCGCCTCCGGCAGCGCCAGCACTTCTTTTCGACAATCCGTTGCGTCAGTTTGCATCTGTTACCTCCACCACCTGTGTACCACCTGGCGCGGCGCCCGTCAACAGGCGTCACGGGAAAGCGGAAGCCGCCCTCTCCCGGGGCTCCGGGATGGGGGCGGCACTCCGGGTCCGGCTCGACTGCTGGACTTTGCGGGGAGCGGTGTTACACTCCGCAGTGACATTAGCGGCAGTCAACCGTCTCAAGCGCCCGGTTGCCGCCGCAAACGCACGCCAGTATCCCGAGGGTAACGATGAAAATCTCAACGATCATCGCCGCTGCCGTCGCCATCGCACTGCTCGGCCTGGGGTTTTATTACCTGCGCGACACGACCGGTCCGCTGGTCACCCTGCCCCCCGGTGCAGGCCCCATCTCGGGGCATCGGGACCTCGTCCTGACCCTGCAGGACCCCGGATCCGGGCTCAAAAGCCTGACGGTCGGCGCACTCCAGGGAGACCGGCTGGTCCCGCTTTTCGCCAAGCAGTACCCCCCGGGGACCCGCCAGGCCCGGGAAAGCTTCGGGCTGGCGCAATCCGGCCTCAAGGAGGGAGCGCTCAGGCTGCAGATCAGCGCCGTCGACCGCGCCCCCTACCACTTCGGCGCCGGCAACGCCACGCAGCTCTCCCCCGCGTTCGACTTCCAGAGCACCCCCCCCGCCGTGTCGGTCCTCAGCACGGCGCACAACATCTCGCGGGGCGGGTCCGCCCTGGCGGTCTACACGGTCAACCGTGAGGTGGAGCGCACCGGGGTCGTCTTCGCCGGCCGCTTCTTCCCGGGCTACCGGCAGTCCGGCGACATCTACGCCTGCCTGTTCGCCTTCCCCTACGACCTGGCGCCGCAGCGATTCGTCCCGAAGGTGCTGGCGGTCGACCGCGCCGGCAACGAGCGCCAGGCCGGCATCTATTTCCACCTGCTCCCCAAGAGCTTCCCGAGCGACCGGATCGAGCTGAGCGAGGGGTTCCTGGACAAGATCTCGGCCGAATTCAAGGACCGCTTCCCCCGGGCGGCGACCCCCCTGGAGGTTTTCCTGCTGGCCAACCGCGAGCTGAGGACCCGCGACCTGAAGATCCTCGCCGAATGCGGCCTCAAGACCTCGCCGCTGCCGGTTTGGGAGGGAAGCTTCCTGCGCCTTCCCAACTCGGCGCCCCGCGGCAGCTTCGCCCAGCGGCGCAGCTACTTCTACCAGGGGAGGGAGGTGGACCGGCAGACCCACCTCGGCATAGACCTGGCGTCCCTGGCCCACTCCCCGGTCCCCGCCGCCAACGCCGGCAAGGTGGTCCATGCCGACGACCTCGGCATCTACGGCCAGTGCGTCATCATCGATCACGGCCTGGGGCTGCAGACCCTCTACGGGCACCTGAGCCGGATCGGCGTGAAGCCCGGAGACCAGGTGCGCAAGGGGCAGATCATCGGCAGCACCGGCGACACCGGCCTGGCCGGCGGCGACCATCTCCATTTCGGGACCGTGGTCTCCGGGGAGCAGGTGAACCCGATCGAATGGTGGGACCCCTCCTGGATCAGGAACAACGTCACCGGCAAGCTGGCTGCCGCCCTGAAGCAGGCTCCGCCGCGCTAGCCGGAGCTTGGCCCGGCGCCGGCGGTTTGACTTTCCGCGCCGAAACTGTACAGTAAAAAAAGCGGGACGCACATTTCATCCAGGCAGCCTTCGGAGGGCCTATGAGATCCCTGGTAGCGGTAACGTTGATGGCACTGGCACTGGCCTGGCCTGCCTGCCCCGGGTGGTGCGCCGACCCGGAGCAGGGGTGGAAGGCGGTCGGCGTCAGGTACGGGTTCGAGGCGACCTCCCGCAGCAGCGAATTCCACCAGACCGAGGCCTACGCGACCTACGGGCTTCCCTGGTCGGTACGCGGGAAGTCGGGGTGGGGAGTCGCGCTGCAGGCAAACGCCTCAGCCGGCGTGCTCCACTCGGAGAAAGAGAACGGCTTCATCGGGACCATCGGCCCCGGCGTCGTCTTCGACAAGCCGGGCCGGGGGTTCGCGGTCGACCTGGGGGGCGACCTCTGCTTTTTGGACCGGTACCGGTTCCACAGCGTGGACTTCAACGGCAACCCGCTCTTCGAGGGGCACTTCGGCGTCGCGTACCGCGTCCCGGGCGGGCCGGGGGTCTCCTACCGTTTCCAGCACATGTCCAACGGGGGGCTCGGGCTGCACGGTCCCGGCAACACCGGGCTCGACCTGCACATGTTCGGGGTGAGCTGGAATTTCTAGAGGTGGCGGGATGCGGCAACTGGTTCTTTTGCGGCACGGCGAGAGCGTCTGGAACAGGGAGAACCTCTTCACCGGCTGGACCGACGTGGACCTGTCGGAACGCGGGAAGGAGGAGAGCCGCCGGGCGGGGCAGCTCCTGAGAGAGCAGGGTTACCGCTTCGACGTCGCCTACTGCTCCGTACTGAAGCGGGCGGTCCGCACCCTCTGGATACTGCTCGACGAGACGGACCGGATGTGGCTGCCGGTCCACAACGACTGGCGGCTGAACGAGCGGCACTACGGGGCGCTGCAGGGGCTCAACAAGGCCGAGACCGCGCGGGAGTTCGGCGAGGAGCAGGTGAAGCTCTGGCGGCGCTCCTATCTGGTCCGCCCGCCGGCACTGGAGCCGGGCGACCCGCGCCATCCGCGCCTCGACGAGCGCTACGGCCGGCTCCCGGCGCAGCTGCTTCCCGGCGCCGAGTGCCTCAAGGACACGGTCGAGCGCGTGCTCCCCTTCTGGGAGGAAAGCGTCGTGCCGGCGCTGGAGCGCGGCGAGCGCCCCCTGATCGTGGCCCACGGCAACAGCCTGCGCGGGCTGATCAAATACCTGGACCGGATCTCCGACGAGGAGATCGTCGAGCTGGAAATCCCCACCGGGAGGCCGCTGGTGTACCAGCTGGACCGGGAGCTGCGGCCGGAGCGCCATTACTACCTGGAACCGTGACGGGCAACTCCCCCCTCCCCCCTATAATTCCGGCTCACACCTGCCAGAGGTACCGCTCCAGCGGGATGCGGCCCTGCGCGTCGAAGCGCACCCCCTCGCTTTCCAGGCGCAGGCGCTGGTCCCCGTCGGCCGAAGCGCCGTCCGAGCGGCAGCTGATCCTCCCCCGGGCGTTCACCACGCGGTGCCAGGGGACCGGGACCCCGCTGCCGAGCGCGCTCAGCGCATACCCCACCAGCCGCCCGGCCCGGCATCCCGGCCAGGCGCGCGACCTGCCCGTAGGTCGCCACGCGCCCCTGCGGGATGCAGCGCACGACCTCGTAGATCGCACGGTATCGGCTGGCGGTTGCAGGCATGCTAGGACGACCTCCAGCGCAGCCGTTTCATGCTGCACGGGGCAGCCAGCGCATCGTTCGTTGCAGGCATGCCACGACCTCCACCGCGGAGGCCGGCTCTCGAAAGGGCGCCGTCCTCCCCCTTCACAGCATGTAGTCCGTCGATAGGAAGTGGGACTTTCTCTCCCGCACGATCCCCGCGATGATCTCCCGGTTGGCCTCCGTCTCCCGCGCCGCCACCACGATCCGGATGGAAAAGATGCGCAGGGCGTCGGCCACCGACTGGGTCCCCTCGGCGGAATTCTTGCGCCCGTTGAAGGGGAAGCTGTCGGGGCTGCGCTGGCACTTGCTGTTGATGTTGATCCGGCAGACCTGGTTCACCAGGGCATCGACCAGCTGCGCCAGCGCGTCGCCGTCGCAGCCGAAGATGCTCGCCTGCTGGCCGTAGTTGGAAGCGACGACATAGTCGATCACCTCCTGGATCTCGTCATAGGGGACCACCGGGACGACCGGCCCGAACTGCTCCTCGTGGTAGACGCGCATCGCGGCAGTCACCGGGTAGAGCAGCGCCGGGTAGAAGAAGGAGCCGCTCCTCTCGCCCCCCCCCTCGTTGACCACCCGCGCCCCGTGCGCCTGGGCGTCCCGCACCAGCCCCTCCAGGTACTCCGGCTTCTCCGGTTCGGGAAGCGCGGTGATGGCGACCCCCTCCTGCCAGGGGACCCCGCAGCTGAGCGCCCCGATCCCGGCGGCCAGCCGCTCCAGGAAGGGGGCGGCGCAGGAGCGCTGCACGAAGATGATCTTCAGCGCGGTGCAGCGCTGGCCGTTGAAGGAGAGGCTCCCCTCCAGGCACTCCGCCACCGCCAGGTCCAGGTCGGCGCCGGGGAGGACGATGGCCGGGTTCTTGGCGTCCAGCCCGAGCACGCAGCGCAGCCGGTGGGGGCGCGGGTGCATGGCGCGCAGCGCGTCGGCCACCTTGTGGGTGCCGATGAAGCCGAGCACGTCGACCCGCCCGGAGGCGAGCAGCGGCGGCAGCACCTGCTCGCCGTCGCCGTAGACGGTGTTGACGACTCCCGGGGGGAAGGCGTCGCGAAAGGCCTCCAGAAGCGGCGCGAAGAGCAGGATGCCGAAGCGCGGCGGCTTCAGCACGATGGTGTTCCCCATGACCAGCGCCGGGATGAGCGTCGTGAAGCTCTCGTAGAGCGGGAAATTGTAGGGCCCCATGCAGAGCACGACCCCCAGCGGGGCGCGCCGGATCTGGCCGATGATCCCCTGCTGGATGACGAAGCGCGACGACACCCGGTCCAGCTCCTTGAGCGCCTCCAGGGTGTCGCGGATGTAGGCGAGGGCCCGCTCGAACTCCCCTTGCGCCTCCTGGAGCGACTTGCCGATCTCCCACATGAGGAGCTTGACGATCTCGGCGCGGCTTCCCTGCAGGGCCGAGCTGAAGCGCCCCACGCAGCGGATGCGCTCTCCCACCGACATGGTGGGCCAGGTGCCGCGCCCGTTGTCGTAGGCCCGGACCGCGACGTCCAGGGACTCCAGCGCCGCCGGCACCGAAAGGAGCGGCGCCTCGCCGATCAGCTTGCGGGCCGGGGCGGCGCCCGTTGGCACCTGGACCGGCGACAGCACCTCCTGCAGCGGGCCGTCCCAGCGGCGCAGCTCCCCGTCTATCAGGTAGTAGTCCTGGCGGATCGGAACGGTGATGCGGTAGGTTTCGGGGATGTCTGACTCGGCCGGGGACAGCGCCGCTCTGGTCTGTTTCACGTAGGCTTCTTCCTTGCTCTCGATAGTTCCGCCCCTTCGCTGCCGCCAGTGGCACGGCAGGCGCGGGCGGAATTAGTGCTATAGGGCAAAAAGCCACCTCCGTCAATCATTTAATACGCGCGCGCCTCCCACCCTTCGCGGCAGGGGGATACTGCCATGGTTTCCCCCTGGCCCGGGGCAGGCCGGAGCTCAAGGGGGCTCCAACGAAAAAGCCAAGTGCCGACCTCCCGGGGATCGTGACACTTGGCTTGGGAGCCGGGAGAGCACCCCCCCGGCGCGCGACCGACGGCATCCCGGGATGGCCCGGGGCGGCGCTGCCGCCAACCGGGCTAACCGGCCCGGAACTTCGGGCACTGGCTCAGGAACTCCTTCGGGTTCTCGTAGAAGACCTTGTTGATCGCCACCTCCGAATGCCCGCGCCGCCGCATCTCGTTGGCACATTTGAGCACCGCCAGGGGATCGGAGACGCTCCAGTCCGCGGAGGAGTTGATGCAGATCCGCTCCGTGCCGAAACGCTCCACGGCGTCGATGGCCCGCTCCGGACTCCCCTTGGAGTTGGGGTACAGGGTGAGACCGAACCAGAATCCGTTGTCCTTGATCTCCTTGATGGTATGCTCCTCGGCATGGTCGATCAGCACGCGGCCGGGGCTCAGCCCAGGCTCGGACAGGATCAGGTCCATGATGATCCGGGTCCCCTTCAGCTTGTCTTCCAGGTGGGGGGTGTGGATCAGCAGCAGCTCGTCTCGCTTGACGGCCAGCGCGAACTGCTGTTCCAGCACCCGGATCTCGTTGCGGCTGTTCTTGTTCAGGCCGACCTCCCCGATCCCGAGGACGCTCGGGCGGTCCAGGAATTCCGGCATGATGGCCAGCACCTCCCGGGCGAGTTCCAGCTCCTCCGCCTCCTTGGAATTGAGGCCGATCCAGCAGTAGTGCCTGACCCCGAAGCGCTCGGCGCGGGCCGGCTCGGTGACGGTCAGCAGGTGGAAATAATCGTAGAAGCTCGACGCGGAACTGCGGTCGAACCCGGCCCAGAAGGCGGGCTCGGCGACCGTGTGAATACCGCTGATGGCGAGCTTCAGGTAGTCGTCGGTGGTCCGGGAGACCATGTGGATGTGGGGGTCGATCGCCCTCATGGCGCACCCCCCTGCCAGGCCCCGTACGCCTTCAGCCCGACGGCGCTCTCGATCGGCTCGCTGCTTTGGTCGCTGAAGGAGAGCTGGATCGCCACGGTCCGCTCCGCGCCGGACGTCCTCAGCAGATCGACGGCGTGCAGGAAGGCCTGGTAGCGGTAGTCGGCCTTCGCCTGGTCGGCCCCCTCGTAGCGCTCGATGCGGTCCAGGAAGGAGGCGATGTCGAGCAGCCGGGCGCGGTTTTCGATAAAGTAGAGCTCGAGAATCTCCGATGCGTTCATCTTTTGATAGACCGGTGCCATTTCAGATCTCCAGTGCCAGGCTTGCGGCCGGCTGCTGCAGCGGCGCCACCCGTTTCAGCGCGGCCCGCTGGCCGAGTTTTTCAATGCAGCGCTTCATGCGCCCCAGGTCGATGGCATGCGCCTCGACCTTGTTCCCGATCCCCGCCAGCAGCGGGATGGAGAGTTCGCCTCCCAGGTGCTCCTGGAACTCCGCCAGCGCCTTTGCCACGTCCAGCCAGGAGAGCGCCGGGTGGTACAGCACGAACCCGACATCCTCCAAAAGCGACAGGATCCGGTGCAGCTCCAGGTCCCCCAGCAGCCCCTCCTCGCGCGAATACAGGGAGTCGAGCGCTATGCCGATGGCTACCGCCTCCCCGTGCCGCAGCTCGCTTCCCGAGAGCTCCTCGAGCTTGTGGGCGTTCCAGTGCCCGAAATCCAGGGGGCGGGAGGAGCCGAACTCGAAGGGGTCGCCCCCGCCGGCGATGTGCTCCAGGTGGAGCTCGGCGCAGCGCACGATCATGCGCTCCAGGGCGGGGGGCGCGAACAGGGCGAGCTCGTGGCGCTCGGCGTAGAGCGCCTCGAAAAAGGAGCGGTCCCGGATCAGGGCCACCTTGACCGCCTCGGCGATGCCGGAGCGCAGGTCGCGCACCTGCAGGGTCTTCAGGAACTCCAGGTCGTTGAGCACCGCGAAGGGGGGGGCGAAGGTCCCCAGGAAGTTCTTCCGGCCAAAGGCGTTGATCCCGTTCTTGACCCCGACCCCGGCGTCGTTTTGGGCCAGCACCGTCGTGGGGACCCGGATCAGCCGGACCCCGCGGTGCGCGGTCGCCGCCGCGTACCCCGCGGCGTCCAGCACGGCCCCCCCGCCGATGGCGATGATGAAGCTGTGGCGGCAGAGCCGGTGCCGCTCGACCAGGGCATGGATCCGCTCCACCTCGAGCGGCTCGTGCTTGCACAGCTCGCCCCCCCGGACCAGAAAGGGGGGCGCGGCGATCTCCAGCACGGGCGAGTGGGCCCGCACGTACCTGCTGATGCGCTCCAAAAGCCCCGGGGTGAGCCGGGCCACCTCGGAGTCGACCACCACCAGCGCCCGGCTGGACTCCCGTCCCCCTTCCCGCATCAGCTCCGCCAGGACCGGGTTCCCCGGATCGAAGACCCCGCGCGTGAAGATGACCGGATAGGAGAAACTGACCTCGAACTGCTGCCGGATGATCCGCATGGCGACCTCCCAGTTCCTGGCGCCCCGGCGGCTAGAGCCCCCGGTGCAAGATCTCCAGGGTGATGATGGCGTAGGCTGAGACCAGATTGGGATCCTTTTCCCAAAAACGGCCGTTCTGCTGGTTCACCCAGGAGCCGTCGGCCCCCTGCAGGTCGAGCAGGCGCTTGGTCAGCTCCTGGCGCCAGTTGATCCTCCTGCCGTCCTTCAGGCTCAGGGTGTCGATTCCCGCGATGCTGAGCGCCTTGGCCATGGTGTGGTAGTAATAGAACAGCCCCTGCTGCCCCATGCCGGGGTTTTCGGTCAGCGAGTAGTTGCGGGTGAGCCACTCGGTCACCCCCTTGACCCGGGGGTCGCTCTTGTCCATCTGGGCGTACAGGTAGCTGAGCAGCCCGTTGTAGCTCGCGCTGCCGTAGGAGCGGAAGACCACCTTTTCCCCGATCCTGGTCTCCCCGGCCTTGCTGTTTTCGGGGAAGTAGACGAAGCCTCCCTTGTTCTCCGGGTCCGCGCTGGCCCACTTCTGGTCGTTGCTCTCGGGGAGGTTCTGGGTGCGGCTGATGAACCTGACGGCGGCCTTCCAGTTGAGGTCCTTGGTTTCCGGATCGTTGGCGACGTCGCTCCTCAGATAGCGGGTATAGTAGAGCGCCTCCAGGGCGGAGGTGGTGTTGTTCATGTCGGAGTTCTTGTAGGTACCCCCGTAGCCGACCCCGCCGTCCAGGGGGTTATCCTCCCCCAGGTTGTCCTGCTGGCTTATCAGGTACTTGCGCCCGTTCTTCAGGATCGGTTCGTAGGCGCTGTTGTTGGCCACCAGCAGGGCCATCATGGAAATGGAGGTGTTGTAGTTCTTGAGATCCTTGCCGTAGATGCTCCCGTCGGGCTTGACGTTCTTCACCAGGTAGTCGTACCCCTCCTTGATCTGCTTCTCGTATTTGCGCTTGTAGAAGCCGGAGGGGTCCCCCTGGAAAGCGGTGAGGGCCAGGGCCGTCATGGCGGGATACTCGGCCTGGGCCCAATAGCCGCCCGGCTTCTGCGCGCCGGAGAGCCAGCTCAGCCCCTTTCCTATGGCGTTCTCGACCTCCAGCCTCAAGGAGATGTCGGGTTTGGATTTCGCCACCACCTTCTCGGCCGCCACCGATCCGCCAGGGAGCCCGCATTGCAGGGCAATGAGCAACAACAGAAGCCAATTTTTCATGAGGTACCTCCGGAAGACCTATCGTGCGGGTTTGATGACCACGTTGACGGCGGTTCCGACAGCCGGAACCGTCCCCTGCTTGACGAACCAGATCCTGTTGCTTTCCCCCCCGGGGGAGGCGTTGTCGATCAAGGCGACCGGATCGTGCCAGATGGCGGCAATCGACCCGGTTTCCTGGGACAGGAACCGGTCGCCGTCGACGTACGAGCCGCTGAAGACCCAGTCGATCGCGGCCAGATCCTTCACCTCGTCGCCGAACTTGTTGATCAGCCAGTTTTCCACGGGGAAGGCGAGCGGCTCCCCTCCCGCGACGGTCGCGAGCGTGATCCTGAGGCGCTCCCCTTTCGGGGTGTTGGCATCTCCCTGCATGGCCAGCCGCTGGTTGGTCCCGTCGTAGCCCAGCAGCAGGAAGGCGATCTGCAGGGTGTACGGCTCGATGCGCGTGCGCAGCAGGCTCTCGTGGGTTTTCCCTTTGTTGTGCACGATCAGGTACTCCAGCATGCCGCTGTCCATGTTGACCTGGGCCGGAAAGGTGATGGAGCGCTCAGCCTTGTTGATCAGGATGCCCCCCACGCGGTATGCACCATTGCCCAGCTTTTCCACCGGCGGCATCCGTTCGGACTGCAGCTCCGCCCCGGGGAGCGACCCCGGCGCCGGCGCCTCCGCCGCAAAGCTGCTGAGACAAAGAACGGTCGCCAAACAGACCAGAGAGCCACAGAAGGTACGGTGAAGTTTCATGTCATTTCCTCTCAGGGAGAAAGCGTCCGGCGGCAAATGCATGTAAGGGAGATTTAACAATATCTCATTCGCCATTAAGAACGCAATAGTAAATAGAATCCAATCCAGCCTTTGTGCTTAAAATTTATTTTACCCTGCCATAGAAAAGCTGCCCCGAGCAATTGACTGTCACAAGGGAGAGACTTCTGTCAGTATCCTGTCTGAATTTGGGTTGATCGACCGGCGCTGCCCTGACCGTTGCCAGTTCCGCGGCAGGGTCACAGGGGTTTCTTCCTGGCCGTGGCAAAGCTGTGGGGCATGGGTGGCGGCAGGGGCTTGACGGAGATGTCCGTGAAGCCGGCCTCGTGCATCCATTGAGTCAGCTCCGAGTCCGAGAAGACCCAGCCGTTGTCGGTGGTGAGCGCCATGTTGACGGCGAAAAGCGCGCTGAATTTGGGCTTGGTGTGGGTGCAGTCGGTCATCAGGTCCATGACGTTCACCCGGCCGCCGGGGTTGAGGGCGGCGTAGGCCTTTTTCAACAGCATGAGGATGCTCTCGGGCGACTCCTGGTGCAGCATGCCGAAGAAGTTCACCGCGTCGAGGCCGCCGGGAAAGTCGGTGCTCCGGTAGTCCCCGGCCAGGGTCGTCACCTGGCTGGCGCACCCCTGCTGCTGGATCAGTTCCTTGGCGACGGCGACCACGTCCGGCAGGTCCAGCACCGTGCAGGAGAGCCCCGGGTTTTCCCTGGCGCACAGGACCGAGTAGGTTCCCGGACCGCCGCCGACGTCGAGCAGCTTCCGGCATACCGAGAGATCGATCTCCCCCAGCACCGCCCGGCCGATGGCGAGGGCGCGGTAGTGCATGGAGAGGACGAAGGTCCGGGTCCGTTGCGGGTCCTGGCCCAGGTGAAACTCCGGCTTTTCCACCGGGCGGCCGCTCCGGGCCAACGCTTTCACCTGGCCCCAGGCCGGGTAGACGTCGCGGTTGTAGCGGATCGCGCCGGACAGGTCGCCCGGCGCGCCGGGGACCAGAAACAGCGAACTTTCGGCGGCGTTGCTGTAGAGGTCGGCGTCCTTTTGCAGCAATTCCAGGGCGACGCAGGCGTCCAGGAGCAGGCGCGCCCCGCGCGGGTCGAGATCCAGGGCGTGCGCCAGGGTCCGGGCGTCGGCGGGACCGCTTTCCGCGAGCCGGGCGAAAATCCCCAGGTCGGAGGCGGCGAAAAGGACACAGGAATCGTAAAACGCGCTGGCCATCCCGATGATTCGATCAGGTCTCATAACAGTAAGCTCCATGACAGTGCCAAACGGCGGTTATTGCGGTAGTTTCTCGTCCCGCAGCATCACGTACAGGTTCCTGACCCCCTCGATCCCGTCCACGAATATGCGCAGCATGCCACCCCCGTCGAGCGCCGCCTGGACGATCTCCAGCACGTCGGCCCCCTTTTGCACCGGGGTGCCGTTGATGTTGGTGATCGTTACCTGGGGAGGCAGGCTGAGCAGTTCATTGGCCTCGCCGCTGGTCAGTGGGCGGGCGGCCGAACTCGCCCTGCTCCTGGCGCTTGCCAGCCTCTTTGCCATGTCGCCGCGCTGCACCTCCCTGGAGAGTTCCAGGTTCTCCATGGTGGGAGCGCCCGCCGGCCCCCAGGAGGAGTACAGGGCGCCCTGGAGGTCGATCTGATAGGTCGCGGCCTCCTTTTGCACCGTTATTCCCTGCGCGGTGATCGCCACGATGGTCCCGGCGTCGCCCAGCGCCTCACCCCGGCCCAACACGCGGCTGGTGCCGTCCGGAGCGACCACGATGGCGAAGGGCCAGGCGTCCCCCTGGCGCACCACGCCGGCCACCCGGTACCCCGGGACCTCCGCCGCGCCGAGCCCGGCCGGCAGGGTGACCAGCAGCAACAGTGCCAGCAACCTGTTCCACATAAGGTTCCCCAAAAAGGGGGCTCGTCAATGCGACGAGCCCCCATGAGATGCAAAGTCAGGCCGGTTTCCGGTTTAGAGCACCGGTTTGGCGAAGGCCTCGTTGGACTGGCAGTTTTCGGCGCCGTTCAGTCCCACTTCCCTGACGATGTAGTAGTAGGTGGTCCCGTTGATGAGCGGCGCGTCCACGTAGGAGACCAGCGCCAGGGTGGTTGGCACGGCGTTGCCGATCTTGCTGTAGGGACCGCCCGCAACGGTCGCGCGGTACACGTTGTAGCTGGCCACCCCGGCCTTCTTGGACCAGGTGAGCCCTACCTTGCCGGCCTTGGGCCGTGCCGCCAGGTCCTTGGTGCAGGCGGCGCAGACCGGGTCGGCCGCGGCCCTCACCACTACCTGGGCGGAAGCGACGGAGGAGAGGTCGCCCAGGCCGCTGGACGGGAAGGAGATTGCGGTGTTGTCCGTCACCTTGAGCTGCACCAGGTAGCTGCCGACACCCTTGCCGGTGAAGTACGCCGTCACGTCGGGCTTCACCCCGGTCACATCGCCAAAGGTCCCGTTGCCGTCGAGATCCCAGGCGTACAATTTGATGTAGTCGCCCGGCAGACCGAACTCGGACTTGCCGTCGTCGGGGTTCACCGAAGCCGAGCCGTCCAGGTACCAGGGGGTGCGGTTGGCGCAGAAGGCGTAGGGGCCGCCGGCATTGGCCGTCGGGGCGAGCGGCGGGATGCTGACGTTGACCGTGACGATGGTGGAGGCCGAGACTGCCGGCGAGCCGTTGTCGGTCACCTTGAGGGTCACCGGATAGCTGCCGAGCCCCGGGAAGATGTGGGTTACGATCGGGCCGCTGGCGTCGAAGGTGCCGTTGTTGTCGAAGTCCCACTGCCAGGAAACGATCGACTTGGCCGCATCCTGGTGGAAGGAGCCGGTGCCGCTCAGCGTGATGCTCTGCCCGTTGACGGCGGGGTTCGGGGTGGCAGTCGCCACCGCCACCGGCACGCCGGAGTCGAACACGGTGCGGTTGAGCATCATGATGGCCCAGGCGGTCTCGAAGGGGTACTGGTCGGAGCTGTAGTTGTGGCCGTACCAGAAACCCGCGGGATTCTGGCTGCCGATCAGGGTGCGGGCCAAGCCGTCGGAGCTGGCGACCGCGCCGGAGCAGGAGTCGAGCTTGCCGGCCTCCGCCGCGTACCAGTCGGTATCCTTCTTGGTCGTGCCGGCCATGGAGGAGTGCAGGCAGGTGATCGGCTGGGCGACGTAGCCCGGGGCGTGCAGCAGCATCGCCTTGGTGAAGGAGAACAGCCCGTAGTAGTACCCCTTGATGCTGTAATAGGCGCCGCTGGAGGCAGGGGTGTCCCAGTTTTCCCGCAGGAAGGTCTCCGCCCCTTCCCAGCTGGGGCCGCCGACCGGCGAGTTGCCGCGGCCGATGCCGTCCAGGACCAGTTGCACCATGCCGGAGGGGGTGACGGCGTACGGTCCCCAAACCGGGGAGCTGCTCTGATAGCCGAAGTAGCCGCCGCCGTTGGTGAAGTTCGGCGGATTTGGGGTGGCCTGCGAGTTTTTGAGCCAGGTCTTGTTCCACTCCGGCACGACGTTGGGCAGGGGGGTGCCGGCGTGCAGCGGCAGGGTGGCGCCGAATTTCTGCGCCCCCAGCAGGCCGATCCCCATCCATTGCGAGATGGAGTTGTCGTCGTAACCGTTGCAGGAGTAGTACCAGGCACCGCCGGGGGAGGCGTCATACTGGCAGTAGCTTATGTTGTCGACCATGTCCTGGACGATGTCGAGGTACTTGCGCCCCGCGACATTGGCCGGGCCGTTCGGGGCGATGGCGTTGGGCGTGCCGCTGGATACGATGGCGTCCAGGTACATGCCGGTCTGGTAGGCCTCGTACTGCGGGTTGAAAATGCCGATGCCGTTGCCGTTCACGTCAGGGTTGTAGCTGCCGCCGTTGACCGGATCGCCTTGGAGGCCGATGGCCCGCACGGCGAGCTGGGTAAAGATGAAGTGCATGCCGCGGGCGACGGTCTCCGTGTAGGGGTTGTCGGCCGAGCCGCTTTCCCGGTGGCCGTTTACCTCGAAGGCGTTCACGTTGCCCGCCGCGGTCCCACTGTAGGAGCTGTGCGCGGCATACCCGCTGACCCACTGGCCGTAATCGATGCCGCCGGAGGTGGTACGGTTCTGTGTCTTGTGCAGGTACCAGAGCCCTTCGTCGATGGCGATGTTGGTTTCCACGTTGAGGGTTTTATCCTCCAGCTTGACGAAGTAAGGCTTGCTGGCGCTCTCGTTGGTCGCGGGGTTCACCAGGGTGAGCCGGGCGGAAAATATGGTCCCCGACGTTCCGGTGTAGGCGTGACTCGCCTCGACGTCGTATTTGTCGCCTACCGTCCCGGTCGCCACGGCGGACCCGTCACCGAAGTCCCAGGTGTAGGTGTAACCCGTGTTGTCGGCGGTGCCTTTGAGGGTCACCGTCTTCCCGGCGTAGGCGTCATGGGGGATCAGAGGGTTGCTGGCCACCCAGGGGACCGTTTTGACCACCGGAACAGCGGCAAATGCCGTCAGCGGCAAAATGCCCAGTGCGGCGACCAGGAGGAATAAATTCCTCAACCAATGTCCGACTCTCATACTCGGCCTCCTTTTGCTTGGATTAGCGTGACAGACTTAAAGGAGAGACCGGAAGGTACCGGTCCCTCCCGTAGATCAGGGCAGCCTGGCAGGGCTGCGCGTGCTATTTTTTGCCGCGGCGGCGGCCGCAGATCCCCAGACCGGCAAGCCCTGCCCCCAGCAGCAGCAGGGTGGAAGGCTCGGGAACCGTGGCGACATCGGTACCGATCTTCAGCGTGCTGGTGAGGTAGACCGAGGCGTCACCACTGTCCGGGTCGTACTGCCGCAGGAAAAAGCCGCCGGCCGGTGCCGTCTCGGAGAGGTTGAACTTGATGGTCGCCGTCTCGCCGGCGCTCAGCACGTAGTGCCAGGCGAGGGCCATGGAAACATCGTCGGCAAGCGAGCTGTCACCGTTGAAAATCATGTTGTCGAGGGTGTTGGCGGCAAAATTGGTCTTGATATCGCCGAATACATACCCGGGCTCGTCGATCTCCCAGGTCACCCCCAGCGGGGCCGAACCGCCGATGGCACCCTTTTCGTTGAACCAGGTATTGATATATTGATCTATCTCGTGGTCCACGAAGAGTCCGCTGTTGTGGACTCCGGCACCGGTCGCGGTCAGCTGCAAGGTCCCCAAGCCGGTGGAGGTGTTGAAAAGCGAGATGTTCTGCGCCCCGCCCATGGTTTGGTACTCGAAAAGATCAATAGTCGCGGCACCGGCCACCGTATACCCTGCCGCCAGGGCCAGACCAACAAGCAGTGCTACCAGCGTCTTTTTCATGGTGAAACCTCCTTGGTTATTTGCGGCGACGAGCAGCGTTAAAGCGCGCCACACAAAGCAGTAAAAAAAGGCGATGACTCCGGGCCACCAGAAAATTCCGACAGGTCATCCCCGAGCAGGTAGAGCGATGGCGTCGCAGGAACGAGGCGCAGGTAGCAATAACATTGCAACTAGCACGCCAGAGTTAAAACAGCATTATTTTTAAAGACTTACCTGAAAAGACAAAACCCGGCCAGCCGGCGAGTGTAAACGTTTCCGACAGGACCGATTTGTCCGAGCGGGCAAACAGCAGGGCACACGGGCTCGAAAGGGGAAATAACAGAGTGAAATCAGCTATGTGCGTGCACGGCAGCCTTGTCGGTAAAACTTACAAGAGCTGTCGCGGCAGGCGGGGGAACTGGCGCACAACCGCAGGGCGCTATCGGGAATTGCCGCCTTTTTCCAGCAGGTTAGGGGGAAAAGCACCCCGGGTGCCCCCCGGAACGGCCTGAAATTCCCGCCGCAGGAAGGTTGTCTCCGTGACGGGGACCAAACATTACAGGCAGTTAAGGTGCTACCGCCCACTTTCCGGGGAGCTCTTCCCGGCATACAGGTAAAATTTGTCACGGCCGGTCAGCTGTTGTAAGCAAATCCGACAGAGGGGGGAGCACGGCGGGTCCTTCAGGGGGAGGGGATTGCCAGCAGCTCCCGCAGCAGCTTTAAATCGGCGGACATCTCCGCCCTGCCGGGACGGTGTTTGCCATAACGGACCGCGTCACAGCGGCCTTGCAGTCCCGGCGCGCTCCACGCTGCAGCGCAGCAGCCGTCCCGACCCGGGGGAGCGGCGCTGCCGACGGGGGTGAGCCCCCCGCTGGTACCGGAAGCCGCTTGCAGGGCCCGGGAAACGGAGGTGTAAAATTCTTCGAGCGCGCCGCCGGCAAGCGCCTCCTCGGCCCGGGCGAGGTGGCGCAGGGCATCCTCCGCGGGGCCGCTGCCGGAAGGTTCCGGGCCGGGTTTCCCCCCCCGCAGCCCCCGGGCCAGGGGGTAGCCGGCCAGCCCCGCCGCGAGGAGCAGGCAGGCAAAGAGGGGGAGCGAGGGGGCCGCAGCCGCTGGGGAGGGTGCCGGCGCCTGCCGGGCGGAGCCCGTTCGGGGCACGGGGTCGGGAGCAGGGGCGGCAGCGGCGCTGACCCGCAGCGGGAGCGGTCCGCTGGAGCAGCTGCGGTAGTGCCCGGTGTCGGGGTCGAAAAAACTGGCCTCGACCGCGGGGATGACCCGGGCGGCGGGGGAGTCGGGGACCACCACCTGCTCGCAGGTCAAGGTGGAGCCCCGCAGGGCGGTTCGGGGAGGGTAGCTGCGCCAGCCGGGGACGCTGAGGGCGTTGCAGGAGAAGGCCTCGATGTTTCCGGCCCCGCGGATCACGGTGCGCACGGTCACCGGATCGCCGGCCCGCAGCTCCGTCGGGCGGGCGCTGCGGGTGAGGGTGAAGCGTCCCACGGCGCCGCTGAACCCCGCCGGCCGCCCCGCCTGAGGGAGCGGGAGCACCTTCAGGACTGCGGCTGCCGAGCGCAGCGTGACCCGGCGCGCCTGGGTGCCGCCGAAGAAGGCGGCCGGACCGTCGGCCGGGGAGAGCGTGTCGCAGCCCAGCTCGGCCGGTCCCAGCGAGAGCGGCCCGCTTTTGAGCGGGATCAGGACCGCGCTGAATTCGTAGGCGAGCAGATCCTGGCCGTCACGGACGACGGTGCGCTGCAGCGGTGGGGCGAACTCCCCCAGGGTGAAGGACGATCCGGCCAGGCGGGGGTACTCGAGGTCGCGGACCTGCGCCTGCCCGGTAAAAAGCGTCACGGTGACGCTGACCGGCTCGCGCCGGTAGACCTGCGCCTTCGCGGCCCTGAGCTCCAGGAGCAGCGCGCTCGCCTGCGGCGGCGCGACCGCCTCCCCCTCCGGGCCCGCCGCGGCTCCGGCGCCCGCGGGGGCGCAGAGCAGCAGCAGGAGCAGTGCGGCGCAGCTTAACGGCACACGGTTCGCTCGTTTCCCCATATCACCAATCCCTCTCTGGCCGCGCCAGCTTGCCCCGGCCGCCCTGCAGCGGAAGCCCGCCCGACTCCCGCCCGCGCGCCTGGTTCAGCATCCGCTCGGCGGCGTCCCGGGTCAGCTGCGGCGGGGCCTTCCCCGCAGCCGAAGCGGCCCCGGGCCGGCCGTCCGACGACCCGGCCCCCCTTTGCTCGGCGCCCCCCGGCTGCCCCCCGGGCGCCTTCGCCCCGGGCCCCGCGGCTTCCCCCTGGCTCCCGCTCTTGCCGCGCTCGCCGCCGGCCCGCTCCTTTGCCGGCCCGCCCCCCCCCTTTCGGGGAGCGCCCGCGGCGCCGGCCCGCCGGTCCCGGAGCGCCCCCTCGGCGAGCCGGGCCCTGACCACCTCCAGGTTGTGCCTGGCGTCGGCAGCTTCGGGGGCCACGGCGAGCGCCTCGCCGTAGCGCCGCGCCGCCTCCTCCAGGAGCTCCCGGGAGCCACTCCCCCCGCCACCCTCCCCTTTTCCGGCCTCCGACCCCGGTGCCGCGCCGCCCGCTCCCCTTTCTGCCAGCAGGTAGGCGCAGTTTCCCAGGTTATAGAGGGCCGCGCCGCGCAGTCCCGGGTCGGCGGCCCGGGAGGCGCGGGCAAAGAGGCTGCGCGCCCGGGAGAGCTCCCCCAGCCGGTACAGGGCTACCCCGGTGTCGAAGGCGACGGGCAGTGAGCCGGGCGCGCAGTTCCCCGCCCGGGAGAGCGCCTCCAGCGCGCCGCGCCCGTCCCCGGCCCGCAGGCGCAGGTGCCCCTGGCGCCAGTAATGGAGCGCCAGGTCGTGGCGCAGGGCGAGACCGAGGCCCGCCAGGAAAATGAGCGCGGCGAGCCCCCCCAGGGCGCGGGGGCTCACCGCTGGTTCCTGCGGCCGAGCAGCGGCTCCAGAAAGAGCAGCGCCAGCGCCAGGGCGAGGGGGAGCTGGAAACGCTCCCGAGGCCGCGGCTTGGCTGTCCCGCCACCCCTGCGCTCCAGCCCCGCCAGCTCCCGGCGGTACAGCTCGGCGAGAGCCGCCCCCCCGGCGGAGAGGTCGAGGCTGCGCCCCCCCGCCCCGCCCGCGATCTCCCGCAAGGTAGCCGGGTGCAGGCGGGTCTTGACGACGGCCCCCCCGGCGTCCTTCAGGAACTCCCCCCCGGGCAGGGGTATCAAGGCGCCCGGGAGCGTTCCCGCGCCGACGCAGACCAGGGTCACGCCGGCCTGCCGCAGGGCCCCCGCCTCCGCGGCGTAATCCCCGGCCTGGTCCTCCCCGTCACTGACCAGGATCAGCACCTTCGCCCCGGGCGCCCCCCGGGAGAAGGCGCGCCTCGCCTCCCTGAGCGGCGCCGCCAGGGAGGTCCCCCCCAACGGGATGCTGTCCGCCCCGGCCTCGGCGAGCGCCGAGGAGAAGACGCCGTAGTCGCGTGTCAGGGGGCAGACCAGAAAGGCGCTGCCGGCAAAGTCGATCAGGCCGATCCGCTCGCCGTTCAGTCCGGCGCCGAGCGCGGCGATCGCCTCCTTGGCCGCGGCCAGCCGGCTCGGCTTCAGGTCGTTCGCCAGCATGCTTTTCGAGGTGTCGAGGGCGACCAGGATGTCGGCCCCCCTGGCGGGCTGCTCCTCGGCAACGCTCCCCCACTGGGGGCGGCAGCAGGCGAAGACGAGCAGCCCCGAGGCCGCCAGGAGCAGCGCCCCCCCGCCCCACCCCGGTCCCGGCAAGCCAGGGGCTGGGGCGCCCTCCCCGGTCAGGCGCGCCAGTTCCCGTCGGCGGCGCCGGGCGCACGCCAGGGCGAGGGGCGCCGCCAGGAGCGGGCAGAGGGCCAGCCAGAGGTATGCCGGGTCGCCAAAGCTCATCTCAGGGGAGCCTCCGCAGCAGGGTCTGGCGTAGCAGCAGCTCCCCCAGGAGCAGGGCGAGCGCCGCCAGCAGCAGCGGGGTGCCGAGCTCCCGGTAGCGGAAGAAGACCTTCTGCTCCAGCTCGCTGCGCTCCAGCCGGTCGATTTCGTGAAAGACCCGGTCCAAGGCGCCGCGGTCGTCGGCGCGGAAGTAGCCCCCCCCGGTGCTGGCGGCCACCTCCCGGAGCGTGGCCTCGTCGAGGTCGGCAGCGACCCTGCGGTAGGCGGTCCCGCCGAGCGGGGAGGCGTAGGGGATCCGCGCCCCGCCACGGGAGCCGATACCAATGGCGTGGACCCTGATGCCGAGCGCCCTGGCCGCGGCGGCTGCCAGGGCCGGAGAGGTCGCGCCGGCGTTGCTGCGGCCGTCGGTCACCAGGACGACGGCCCGGCTCCCCGCCTGCCGGTCGCGCAGCCGGTTCAGGGCCGCCAGGATGGCTTCGCCCAGGGCGGTGCCGTCCTCGATGGCGCCGGTCTCCAGCCGCTCGATTGCCTCCAGCAGCCATTCGTGGTCCAGGGTGAGCGGGGCCGCCGGATAGGGACGGGCGGCAAAGGCGACCAGCCCGATCCGGTCCCCCTGGCGCCCCCGGACGAAGTCCCGCAGCACCCCCTTGGCCAGCGTCAGCCGGTTCTCCCCGCTCCCTGCCCCCGCCCCGTCCTCGGCGAGCATGCTGGTGGAGAGGTCGAGCGCCAGCATCAGGTCGACCCCCCGGCTTTTCACCCTGGTCTCGCGCTCGACCGCCTGGGGCCGCGCCAGGGCCAAAAGCGCCAGCGCGAGGACCGCCAGGCGCAGGTAGGGGAGCAGCCGGGCCAGGCGGGAGCGCGCCGTTGGCGGGAGCGTTGCCACGATCCCCGCTCCGGAGAAGGGGAGCGCGGGGCGGGCCCGCTCCCGGCGGCGCAGGGCGAACGCCAGGGCGGGGAGGAGCGGTAGCAGGAGCAGCAGCTGCGGGTCATGAAACCTCACGCCGCTCCTCCTTTTTCCCGGCGAGCAGTTCCCCCGCCGTCTCGATGGCCCACTCGGCCTCGCCGGCATCGGGGCCGTGCCCGGCAAACTTGACCCGGTCGCAGAAGCTCAGCAGCCGGCGGAGCGCAACGAGCTCCCCGGCTCCCAGCAGCTCAGGGACCCGTCCCAGCAACTCGTCCGTCGTCAGCCGGCTGGCGGGAAGCCCGGTCCTGAGCGCCAAGGCTCCCCGCACCAGTTCGGCGATCCGCAGGCAGAGCAGCTCGGCTGAAGCGTCTCCGAGCCGGTAGCGGGCGGCGTACCGGCCGAGGGTCAGCGCCGGGTCCCCGGCTCCGTCGGCCGGCAGGAGAGCCGGGAGCCGGCGGACGCGGCTGTACAGCAGCCGGGCCAGCGTCAACCCCGCCGCGACGGTCAGCAGCGCGAGGGTCAGGGCAAAGGGGGGGGAGAGGGGGTCGGCGAGCGCCCCCCGCAGCTCCAGGATCCCCGAGGTGGTCGGGGCCAGGGCCGGGAGGGGCAGGGCGGCAAGGCTCGGTAGCGCCATGGTCAACGCCCTCCCTGCCGGGTGCGGGACTGGAAGAAACGGGCCAGGGCATGGATGGGAGGGGCGCCGGTGCCGACTTCCAGAAAGCTCACCCCGGCGGCGGCAAAGCCCCGCAGCAGTCGATCCCGCCGGCCGGCGGCCTCCAGGCGGTAACGCTCCCTGACCTTGGGGGAGCCGGCGTCCAGCAGGGAGCGCCTGCCGCTCTCGGGGTCGACGACCTGGAGCAGCCCCGCGTCCGGCAGCTCCCGGTCGTGGCGGTCCGACACCAGCACCGCCACCACGTCGTGACGCCGGGCGACGGCGGCAAGCTGGCCGCGGAAATCGAAGGACTGGAAGTCGGATACCATGCAGAGGGTGGCGCCGCGCCGGCTCACCCGGTTCAGGTAGTCCAGGGCGCCGGAAAGGTCGGTCCCCCGCCCCGCCGGCTGCCGGGAGAGCAGGGAGGCGACGATGCGCTCGGCCTGGCGCACCCCCTTGCCGGGGGGAATGAACGCTTCGACCTGTTCGGTGCAGGTCAGCATCCCCACCCGGTCGTTGCTGCGGGCCGCGGCGAAGGCAAGCAGGGCGCAGACCTCGGCGGCGACCGCGCTCTTGGGTCCCCCGGGGCCGGGGCACTCCAGGGAGGCGGAGCGGTCCAGGAGGAGCATGACCGTCATCTCCCGCTCCTCGACGAACTGCTTCACGTAGGGGCGCCCGGCGCGCGCGGTGACGTTCCAGTCGATGCTGCGGATGTCGTCTCCCGGCTGGTACTCGCGGACCTCCTCGAACTCGATCCCCCTCCCCCGGAAGACGCTGCGGTACTCGCCGGCGCAGCTCCCGGTCACCAGGCGCGAGGAGAGGATGCGCAGGCGGCAGACCTCCGCCTCGCACCAGGCGCGCTCCGCACTCCCCGCAGGGGCGGGCTCCGCCGGCCGCCGGGGAGCGGGGGAGCGGTATCCCGGGATGTTCATTTGTGGCATCTCACTCACCCCCCTGGCGTGACCAGCCGGAAACGGCGCAGCGGAACCTCCCGCCAGGGCGCGCCGACCACGGGGTCCGCCCGTCCGCTACACCCTCAGGGGACCTCGGTTTGGGCGAAGAGCCGGTCGATGATCTCCTCCACCGGCACCCCCTCCGCGTCCGCCTCGTAGGTCGTGATGACCCGGTGCCGCAGGATGTCCGGGCCGATATCCTTGATGTCCTGGGGGATCACGTAGCCGCGTCCGCGCAGAAGCGCGAGGGCCCGGGCCGCCACCGCCAGGTAGATGCTGGCGCGCGGGGAGGCGCCGTAGGCGATGAAGCGCGCCAGCTCTGGGAGACCGTGGGCGGCCGGCTCCCGCGTGGCGAAGACCAGGTCGAGGATGTAGCGCTCTATTTTTTCGTCGAGGTAGATGGCGTCGACCAGGGTGCGGGCGCGCACCATGTCGGCCGGGCGGATCAGCGGGGTCAGCGCCAGCGGCCTCCCCGTGCGGGCGGCGCGGCGCATGATCTCCCCCTCTTCGGCGCGGGTCGGGTAGCTGATCCTGATCTTCAGCATGAAGCGGTCCATCTGTGCTTCGGGCAGGGGGTAGGTACCCTCCTGCTCGATCGGGTTCTGGGTCGCCATGACCAGGAACGGTTCGCTGAGCGGGTAGGTGCTGTCGCCGATGGTCACCTGGCGCTCCTCCATCGCTTCCAGCAGGGCGGAGTGCACCTTGGCCGGCGACCGGTTGATCTCGTCCGCCAGCAGGATGTTGGTGAAGATCGGCCCCTTCCTGGTGGAAAAGTTGCCGTCACGCGGGCTGTACACGAGGGTGCCGACCAGGTCGGCGGGGAGCAGGTCGGGAGTGAACTGAACCCGCTGGAATTGGGCGTCGATCAGGCTGGCGAGGGTCTTTACCACCGTGGTCTTCGCCAGCCCGGGCACTCCCTCGATCAGGAGGTGGCCGTTGGCAAGGAGCGCCACGAGAATCCGCTCGACGAGCGGGCGCTGGCCGACGACCACGGTCTCCATCGCGGCAAGGATCTGGCGCAGAAAGTCGCCTTCCTGCTGCACCCGCTGCGACAGCTCGGAGATGTACCGGTCGTTGCTGGACATGAGTTCCCTCATAAGCAAACACGCATGAGTCATTTCTACACCAAAAATAATTGCAAGACAAGGAGAACAATGAGAACTGCTGATGGCAGGCGGGACAGCTGTGTCAGACGTTTTTCGAGGTGACGGTCCTGCACCAGACCGGGCGTTGCCACATTGAGGTGACGGCACGCCTGACTCTCTCCTAGTCCACGGGCGCCCCGGGGCTCAGACAAACCCGGGCGCCCGGGGCGCAGCGCCACCCAACCGGCGGTAATTCCTCCCCGCTTCGCGCCGGGGGGCGGGGACACCAGCCAGCGGCAGGTCATCCCGGAGGGAGCGTTTGCCAAGGACACGAACCCCCGGGGGGGGACTCTCCCCTCCGGGGGCTTTTTTTGCCTCCAGCTCTGCAGATGGCGCTCTTCGGTGCCCGGCGCGTCCCGGGAAACGGGAGGCTGCAGCCTGGGACCTGCGGTCAGGGCCGTGAGCCGGAGTCAGGTTACCTTCCCGTAGGGAGACTGGTTGCGCCGGAGGTTCCCATCGTGCTCTCCCCCGTCGCTCCGCCACCGCCCGGGCCATAGCCGGTCCCCCCGCCGCCGCCGTAATCCGTGGTGCGGCCGGAACCTGCCGTCGAACCGCCGGCGCCCGCGCCTTGGGTTCCCATCGTGCTGTCACCGGTCGGTCCGCCGGCGCCCGGGCCGTAGCCGGTCCCCCCGCCACCGCCGTAATCGGTGCTGCCGCCGCCGGTGGGGCCGCCGGTCCCCGCTCCCGTGCTCCCCATGGTGCTGTCACCGGTAGGACCGCCGCCGCCCGGGCCGTAGCCGGTGCCGCCGCCACCGCCGTAATCGGTGCTGCGGCCGGTGTCGCTCGCCACCTGGTAGCTGCCGGGCGCAGCGCTGGCGCTGAAGTTCCCGCCTGACGGGTACGCTATGACCGCGCCGGATTCGGCCTGTCCGCCGGGTCCGTGCCCGGTGGCGCCTGCACCGGTGGCCGGCCCGAGCACGCCGGCCAGGGCCACGGTAGTTAAGAACATACGTGTCATGCTTTTCATGGTTGTGCCTCCTTGAGCAGGCACCATTACCTGCTCCTGCCACCATGTTAAATTATTTGCAAATTCCAAGCAAAGGGTTTCCTGGTGCCTGGACGGCGGAGTGCGGCGGAGTGCGGGGAGTGCGGGGAGTGCGGGGAGTGCGGGGAGTGCGGGGAGTGCGGGGAGTGCGGCGAGTGCGGGGAGGCGAGCCGGGGAAAGCGGAACGAGCTGAGGAAACGCCCCTTCCGGAAGCGCCACGACCAAGGGGCTGCAGCGGTGGCCGCAACCCCTCGGGTTACTGCAGGGTCAGCTCAAGGGGGAGGATCGGCCGCCTCAGTAGTGCACCGGCAGGGTGAAGTAAAAGGTGGCGCCCCTCCCCACCCTCCCCTCGCCCCAGATGTTGCCGCCGTGCCGTTTGATGATCCTCTGGGCGGTGGCGAGGCCGATCCCCGTCCCCTCGAACTCCGGGCCGTGCAGCCGCTGGAAGATCTTGAAGAGGTTGCCGCAGTATGCCATGTCGAAGCCTACGCCGTTGTCCTGGACGAAGAGCGACTCCTCTCCGGTCGCGAAGGTCCTGCCGAACTCGATGCGGGTGACCGGCCTGCCGGAACTGTACTTCCAGGCATTGCCGAACAGGTTCTCCAGCAGCTGCCCCAGCAGGGTCCGGTCCCCCAGGGCGACCACCCCTTCCTGTATGAAGAACTCGGCGCTGCGCTGCGGGTCGGTTTCCCGCAGGGTCCCGGTGATCTCCCTGGCCAGCCCGCTCAGGTCGACGCTTTCCAACTTCAGTTCCATCCTGCCGACCCTCGACAACTCCAGCAGGTGGTCTATCAGTTCGCCCAGCCCCCTGGTCGCCCCCGTTATGCGGTTCAGGTAGCTGAGCGCCTCCCCGGGGAGCTGCGCCCCGTAATCTTCCAGCAAGATCGCGCTGAAGCTGTTGATGTGGCGCAGCGGCGCGCGCAGGTCGTGGGAGACCGAATAGCTGAAGGCCTCCTGCTCGCGGATCGCGGCCTCCAGGTCCGCCGTGCGCTCGACGATCCGCTGTTCCAGGTCGGAGTTGAGGAAATTGATTTCGTCCTGGATCCTCTTGAGCTCGCTGATGTCGACATGCGAGATGACGGCATACTTCGATCCGGAGATGCTGAAGGGGTTCACCTTGCCGCTGAACCAGCGGTCCACCTCGGGCGAGTGGCAGGCGTATTCCATGACGAACTCCGGCAGCTCCCCCTCCAGAACCGCCCTGATGCCGCTGACAATCGCGGCGAACCCTGCCGCCCCGGTTTCCGGTGCGGCCTGGCAGGCCTGGAAATAACTGGCGCCCTCGCAGCAGCGGTCCAACCGGGCGTGGTTGTCTGCGGCGAAGCTTTTCCAGGCGCGGTTGGTGATGACGATCTTCCCCTGCGCGTCGATGACGCAGATATGGGCTCGCAGCCCGTCGATCGTGGCGTGGATGAACTCTTCCTGCTCCCGGCAGCTTTGCTCCATTTGCCTCTGCCCGGTGATGTCGCGCAGTATCACGAAGGAGCCGCTCTCCTTCCCCCGGGCGACCGAACTGACCTCGGCAGGGAACTTGGTGCCGTCCTTGCGCAGGTGGGTGCACTCGGCCCTGACCGTCCCCCTTGCGGCGCGCTCCCTGAGGACCTCGGCAAGCCTGGGATCGTCCGGGTCGACCAGCCCGGCGCGACCGGCCCGGCAGATCTCCGCCTCGCTCATGCCGAAGATGGCGCACGCGGCAGGATTGGCGGCGTTGATCTGCCCGTCGGGCAGCGTCATGAGGATCGCGTCCATGTTGTTTTCGAAGAGGGTGCGGAAGCGCGCCTCACTGGCCTGCAGCGACTTTTCGGCCTGCCTTCGGAGGGTGATGTCGCGAGTGAAGGCGAGGAACACCTGGTCTTCCGGGATGAAGGTGACACTGACCTCCACATCGATGATGCTGCCGTCCTTGTGGTGGAAGCGGCTTTCAAACCTGTCAGGTCCGTGCGCCATGATCCTTGCCAGGTGCGAGCGCTGGGCAGCCTCGTCCTCGGCGGCCTCGAAATCCCGCAGGTATTTCCCGTCCATCTCCCCGGCGCCGTAGCCGAGCACGCGGGAGAGGCCCGGGTTGGCGAACAGGATCTGCCCGGTGGTGTGGAAAATCCAGTAGTCGTCCATCGATGTGCTGGAGAGGAATTGATACTTCTTGACTATGTCATCTTTACTCTCCAGCATGGCTGGCTCCTCGAGAAATACTCAGGATGTGCGGCGTCCTTGCCGCCAATGCAAGCGCGGCTGAGTGTTCAACCTGATAGTGCAGAGACCGGTTTTGCAAGCTGGGATCGGCAAACTTGGTCAGAGAGGCCGGCACTGACTACCGTACCTGCTGTGCCAGCGTGCCGCAAGGACACGTTAGTGCATTCACCCTATAATGTCAAAATATTTATCAGACGATGTTAACGTTGCGCTCCTATGAGGGATGCAGCTGCCAAAGGAGTCCCGATGGCAGCTGCATCTCACCCCATCCCGACACCCGCCAGGGGGGAGGGAGGTTTTGGCCCATTGGTAGCGGCCGCTGCGGACCGGCTGGCGAAAAAACGCTCAAGTTTTGCCCGGATTACGCGATAAGCCCATAGGAGTTTACTGAAGATCACCCTTCGCACCTGGACCTGGCAGGCTCCGGACACGTCAGTAGCAACGGCAGTTCCTGGGGAGGTGAGTCATGGCATTTATGGATTGGGACAGGAGTTTCGAGCTCGGCATCAAACTGTTCGATGAGCACCACCGTCACTTGGTGGGGCTTCTCAATGAAGTTCACGCCAACTACCTGAATCGGTCCGACCGAAAAGGTTTGGGAGTCATCATAGACCGATTGATCGCCTACGCGACCCATCACTTTGCCGCGGAAGAACAGTGGATGGCTGCAAGGGGATACGACGGGTTGCAGCAGCACAAAAGGGAGCACTACGAATTCTCCCTGACAGTCACCCAATTTCAAAAGGATTTCCACGAGGGGAAACAGACGCTCTCAAATGATGTCTTGTCCTTCCTCAGAGACTGGCTCTTTGACCATATCTTCAATGCTGACGCCGAGTACGCCAGGTTTGCCAGGGAAAGCGAGGCGGCTTCCCGCACCCGGGGGGACTGAAAAAAGCGGCGGGGCGGCCGTCATTTCCTGAAGGGGTGGGACCGGAGTCTAGGGAGGGGGAGCATGAGGCAAAGACCGGACAGAGCTCCAGCGGGAATTTTACCGTTGCCGGGGGCCCGCACTGCTGTTAAAATCAGGCCGCACGCGCCCCACACATCACGGATAAAAAGAAGGCCTCACTGTCAACCCCTCGAGAACACCGCATGTTTGGCCACGTCCCGCGTCTCCTCAAGCTCGCAGCACCGATGATCCTTTCCACCTCTGCGATCACCCTGATGCAGATCATCGACGCCATCGTGTTGTCGCGCCACTCGAGCGAAGCGGTCGCCGCGATCGGGCCTTCCGGCATGGCGGTCATCCTGTTCCAGGGCTTTTTATTCGGTACGGCCGGCTATGCCGGCACCTTCGTCGCGCACAGCCACGGCGGCGGGGACCACCGGGGGGTGCGCGCCTCGGCCTGGCTCGGCATCCACACCGCCCTGGTTTCCGGGGTCGTGGCCCTGGTGCTCGCCTGGCCCGTCGGGCAGCTCTTCCTGCTGGCGGGTCACCATCCGCTGGTCGCCCGGGACGAGGTCAGCTATTTCTGGATCTGCATGGCCGGTTCCCTTTTTCCGGTCCTGGGATCCGCCCTGGCCGGGTGGCTCTCGGGGATCGGGCGGCCGGTCGTCGTCACCTGGGTCACCTTCGCCTCGCTGGCGCTCAACGCGCTGCTCGCCTATGGGCTGGTCCTGGGGGAGTGGGGGCTGCCGCGCCTGGGCATTGCCGGAGCCGCGCTGGCGACCGTGGCGGCGCAGCTGGTTTCCGCGACCCTGCTCTTGGCCCTCTTCGCCAGATCCGGCGGATTGACCGACCGGGTGGCGCGCCGGTTCCGGTGGGCGCAGTACCGCCACTTCCTTGCGCTGGCGGCCCCCATGGGGTTGAGGATCAGCGTCGAGCTGCTGGCCTGGACCCTCTTCCTGGTGGTGATCGGCCGCCTGGGGACCGCGGAACTGGCCGCCTCCAGCATCGCCTTCCGGATCAACGGCATCGCCTTCTTCCCGGCGCTCGGCCTCGGGCAGGCGGCGGGGATACTGGTCGGCCAGGCGCGGGGAGCCGGTGCGGACGACGACATCCCGGCCATCGCCTGCCAGTCGCTTGTCGTGTGCGAAGCCTGGATGCTGGTCATGGCGCTGGTCTTCGCCTGCTTCCCGGCGCCGCTCATCTCCTTTTTCGCCGGCAGCGGCCCGGAGAGCGCGCGGATCGTGGAGGCCGGCTCCCTGGTCCTGAAATTCGTCGCCTTCTACTGCATGTTCGATGCTGCCAACATCGTCCTTGGCTGCGTGCTCGCCTCGGCGGGGGATACCCGCTGGGTCGCCCGCGCCTTCCTGGTCTGCTCCGGCCTCTTCCTCGCCGCGCTCTGGCTGGTCAGCCGGTTCTGCACCAGCCTGGTCGCGGAATGGACGCTGGGCACCCTCTTCGTGTTCCTGACGGCGGTCATCTGGTCGCTTCGTTTCGGGGCGGGGAACTGGAGGGCCATCCGGGTCCTGGACAGGCTCCGGCAGGAGCCGGCGGCGTAGCTTCCTGCGTTCGGGCTGCGTTCGGGCTGCGGCGGTTGCCGCTTTTCGGCGGGCAGTGTGTCAGGGGAGTCGCCCTGGAGCGAGCGCGGGGTTTTCTCCGGCGGTTGGGGCGTGAACGGCGAAGCGGGTAGCTAGGGAGAGTGCCCAGGTGGCGCTAGGCCGCACCGGCAGTCGAGGAGGATTCGGGGGAAACCGGCGCCGTCACCGGGCCAGTGCGGAGCGCAGACGTCGCACCAGGACGGGGAGCAGGAACATCGCGCCCAGGACGACCAGCATGGTGCTGTTCGGGTCATGGAAGTACGCGTTCAGGCGCAGGGTCGCCAGTGCGATGACGGCAAAATACAGCATGTCTCCGGCGAGGGCGAAGGCCCATCCGGCCAGGAACCCGTGCCCCGCGGCGAGCGCCGTGGCGCGCCCCGTCATGGGATCCACCCCGAAGGCGACCATGACGAGCCCAAGGGGTCCGGTACTGGTGCCGCCGATATGTGCCACGGAGCGAGCCGTCGCCGCCCGTAACGCCGCGCCGCAGCGGGCGAGCGGCGGGATTTTACCGCACAGCGCCGCAAGGATCCGGAGCACCGGCTCGAAGGCGAGGGCCAGGACCAGGTCCGAAAGCAGGTAGAGTCCCGTGGTGACCGGCCAGGCGACCCCCTGGGCACGGGCGAGCAGGACACCGGCGGGGATGCCGCCCCCGACGGGCAGCAGGAAGAGCTTAAACACGGGGAGCATGCGGGAGGTGGACTGGACCAAGCCGGGAATCTCTCTGGAGAGTGGTAGCAGGGACATGGGTATCCGGTGCGGCGCTAAGGAGCCTGCCAAGGGCCCGCGGTTTTTCGGGCAGGGCCCGCGGCTGTACGGCCAGCGCCGCCGGCCTTGCGGGGAGGGCCCGCTGCCCGTCTGGGAGACGCTTCTCAGGCCTCCGGGGTTATTTCACCTGACCGCAACTGGGGCACCGCAGCTTGTTCCAGCTCCAGACCAGGAAAACGACCCCCGGGACGCCCCCGAACAAGAAGAGTGCAAAAGCCAAGAGTTTCGGATAAATATAGGATGACAGCCAAGCATCCATATACCCGCGGTACCCGCACGAACGACATTTCCTGAACGTATCCATCCTGTTCATCGCGCAACATCTCCCTGTTCAATCGCATGATTGCAGCTTTCCATAAGGCGGACAGCCTGACGCCGGAAACCGCGCTGGCCACCTGAGCGATCGCTCTCATTAGAGAGGGGATGATGCCATGTCTCGCTAGTTTTTGCAAGATTATACTTTTAATGGGAACATCATAATCATCCAATGATAGACGTGTCACCGTTGCGGGGATTGAAGGCGCGCTCCGTGGCGGACCCGACCAGGCGCCGCCAGTAACACCCCGTAATCACCGGGTTGTACCGTGGAGCCGGGCGAGGCGGGGCGGGGAAGGCATGTTGCTTTTAATCAAGAAACCGTGCTTTTCCCCGGCAAGCCGGGTGCCGGGTGCCGGCGGGATTCGGATTCGGCCGGGGCGCAGCGGCGCCGGGCAACTGCCCGGCTACCCGTGCCGCCCCTGGACCCCGGCAAGCTCCTCGGCAGTGGCCGCGCGCACCTCAAGGACGGTGCAACTGAATACCAGCGCCAGGCCTGCCAGCGGGTGGTTGGCATCCAGGACCGCCTTGCCGTCCGCAATGTCGGTCACGGTCGCGTAGGTAGGACCCGCGTCGCTGCCGTCGTTCACCGTTCCCTCCAGCTGCATCCCGATTTCCAGCGGTTGCGGCAGCGACTCCACAGGCACCATGTCCACCAGTTCCGGGTCGTATTCCCCGAAAGCCTCCGACGGCTCCAGCTTCACCGCCACCGAGTCACCGACGGTTTTCCCTGCCAGGGCAGCCTCGACGGGGAGGAAGATCGCCCCGTAGCCGCCGTGCAGGTAGGAGAACGACTCCTTGCCGTCGTCGATCAGGTTAGCGTCCGTGTCCGCGATGGTGTAGCCAAGTGTGACGACTGAATTGCCGGTGATTGAGCTCATGGTTTTCCTTTGTGGGGGAGAGTTTGGGTGCCATGTCAGAAAGGCCGTGGTTAAGAGCCCAAAGGAGTCTCCTCAACTCGGCTGTTACCACCCCCTTCCCTCGTTTCGGGCGAAATCTTAGCTTCGATACTTCAAATAAGCAAGGGCGTATTCGGCAGAAGCAGGTTGCCGCCCTTGAAAAAATCCGCCAGGGGGTCATTATTGACCTGTGCCGCCCGCCCGGCACCCCCTGCCGGGGGAGCGGACGGCGCGGCAAACGAGCAGAATCGACGAGGAGGCGACATGCCTGACACGACAACAGCAGACCGCGCAGCCGGCGCCATCCTGGGCGCCTTCATCGGTGACGCCATGGGGCTCGGTCCCCACTGGTACTACGATCTCGCCGAGTTGCGCCGCGATTACGGCCCCTGGATCAGTGGCTACACCGATCCGCGTCCCGGCCGCTACCACGACGGCCTCAAGGCGGGCCAACTCTCCCAGGCGGGGGTCATCCTGAGGCTCCTGCTGGAGTCGCTGGTGTCCCGCGGGGGATACGAGGAAGCCGACTTTTGCCGCCGCATGGACGAGGAGCTGCTCCCGCTGCTCGACGGCACCCCCATCAGCGGCCCCGGCGGGTACACCAGCCAGTCGATCCGGGAGTTGTGGCGGCGGCGCGTGGAGCAGAAACTGCCGTGGGGCCAGACCGGCGGCCAGGCGGACACCACCGAGGCGATCGAGCGCACGCTCGCCCTGGCGGTGCGCTACGCCCTGGAACCGGCCCGCCTGGCCGAAACGATCGCGGGCAACGCCGCCCTGACCCAAAGCGACGGCACCGTGCTCTCCATGACCGTCGCCTACGGAGCCGTGCTGGGGCAGCTGGTGCAGGGGCACCCCCTGGACGCCGGGCTGTCGGAGCGCCTGATGCATCTGGTGCACACCGGCGCGCTCCCCTTCCACGCCGTGACCAGCGACAACCTGCAGCCTCCCCGTCCGGGGGAGCCCGACCCGCCTCGCGCCGGGAAGTTCGCCTCCCCGGACGCGCTGCTGACCCCGTCCTTCGTAGCCCGGGCCGCGGCCGACCCCGACATCCGCATCGAACCGGCCTGGAAGGTGTCGATCGTCTACGGCATGCCCTGTGCCATCTATCATCAGCTGCCGGCAGCCTATTACCTCGCGGCCCGCTTCCGGGACGACTTCGAAAGCGCCCTCCTGCACGCCATCAATGGCGGAGGGCAGAACCAGGCGCGCGCCATCCTGACCGGCGCCCTTGCCGGGGCGCAGGTGGGGCTGTCGCGGATTCCGCGGCGTTTCCTCGACGGCCTGGAGGAGGCCCAGCGCCTGTGCAGCCTGGCGGCCCAACTGGCGGCGCAGCTGAATGGGTCCTGACCCTAATCCCGCTCCAGGGCCAGGGCGGCCATAAACCACTCCTCCTCCGAGTCGAAGAGCAGGGCCATCACCTCGGGCTTCTTTGCCACATGAACCACGTACTGCTTCCCCGAGACCAGGGACGGGGTGGAACGCCGGATGTCCAGGCTTCCGGCGCAGATGTGCCGCTTGAAGGCACCTGCTATGATGTTGGCCAGTTCACCCAGCGCGTCCTCCATCTCCTCCTCGCTGGGGTCCGTGATTTCCAGCATCTGGCCCGCGAATTTTTTTGCCAACGAGAATGGGACATGCAGGCTGACCAGCCCGTTATAGGTCCCGGCCAGGCCGACCAGGGCACTCATGCAGTCGCTGAAGGCAGACGCCGGATCGACCGCCAAGGGGAGATGGAGCAGGTGGTCCATGCCGACCATCGAGGCGAACACATTTTTCACCTCATAAATGAGCGCCTTTTCCAAGACAGTCTCTGTTGTGTCCAGTCTTTTGAGTAGACCTGCTGAAAATGCCATATGCTCCCCCTCGCGCAGTACGTCGCTACCTTTTCCGGCCTTTCCTCAATGGGTCCCGCGCACCCCGCAAACCAGATCCAGTGTCCCGGCCGGAAACACCTTCGCCAGATTCCGGGTTACTAGTAGCAGTTCGTTACAGGATTGGTGCCAAGGCGAGAATCGCCTGATTTCGGATGGATACGGGGAGTGTCATTGGGGACTGTCCCCCAGGGGAACAGTGTGGATCAGGAAGGACCATTTGCCGGCAAAGGCAACGCCGCGTTCATCCAGGCAATCCCGGAGTGACGAGATCGTCAGGGTTTATGGGGGAGGCTTGGGTAAGGAGGTAGAGGGATTTTGATGATGGGTTGCGGACTTAAACAGTGATGTCAGAAAACCGGCCATCGGATTTGATATCGTCACGTGCGCTGGGGTCTACCTCAATTGCCCTCCGGAGGTATTCTCTGCAAAGCTCAGGGTCGTTCGGGACCAGATATGCCCCGGCGAGGTCACAGTAGCCAGCCCTGTCGTCGGGGTGCTGCTCAATTGCTCCCTTGAAGGCATCCGCAGCTTTGAGGTTATCACCCAATTCAAGATAGGCGTACCGGCCGCGATCAGGTCCGCGTTGACGAAGGCCGGGCACTGCGCCTCGCCTGGAAGAAATTGTCGGGCAAACGTTATCTTTCCCGCACCATTAGGCCCAGCAATTATAACGATTTTCTGTCCGTCCACGGGTGCTAAAAAGCAGGCTGTCCACCTAAATATCGGCCGCAAAAAATCACAAAAGGGCCAGTCGCAATGACTGGCCCTTTTGTTAGTTGACGGAGAGATGGGGATTCAAAGGCTGCCGCATTTAAAAATCAAATGCGGCTAAGGCTCTTCGCCTTAGGTGCCTAGGTGCCTTCGGTGTTTTCCTTATGGAGCCCACAACCGGATTCGAACCGGTGACCTCTTCCTTACCAAGGAAGTGCTCTACCTACTGAGCTATGTGGGCCTGCTGGAAAAAACGACTATACATACAAGTGGAATATTTGTCAAATGGTTCCCTGGCCAAAGCCGGGAAACGGTCTCAGTCACCATGCACACTGTCGCGACAGACGAGGATTTAAGGATAAAAACTTGACGAATTCCAGGCTGCGGACAAAATCCTTTTTGACGCAGAGAGTGCGAGACCGAAACTTGAAGAAATTGAAATTTCGAAGCAAAAAATTGAGACGCACTTAATTGAGGACCAAGGACTCCGGATGACCCACGAGAAAAATAAACACCTCGATCGTGAAATAAAACTGCTGAATAAGCTACTACACGCTTATAAATCAAAAAACCTCGAGTTAATCAAGGGGGCGATGGGGCCAGGCTTAGAAAGCTGGAAAACCTTTGGCCTAAAATCGCCCATACGAGCGGGGTAAGTGCTGGGATGTTTTATTCGCCGGCGAGAGCCAATTATGTCCTGAACTCTGGATGAAATGGCAAAGGTACCCGGTGACATCCTCGACCGGGTGCAAAACCACATCACCCGGGAGAAGCAGGGGGTGGGCCACGTCAACAATCGCTATTCGTACGACCGGGAAAAGCAGCAGGCCCTGGAAACCTGGGAACGGAAGCTGATAAGCATCCTCACCGGAAAGCAGGGTAACGTCGTCCCGTTTGGCTGCGAGCCTGCAGATTCATGATGCCTTCTCATGAGCTGAGAGGCCTCCCTGGCAAGCGCCTCGTACTCATGTCCCCCAGGAGGTTTGAAGTGGTTGCGGTTTTTGAGACAGGGTGATAAGCAATGAACCGATCTAATTCAAGAGGAGAAGGTTCATGCCACAACATCGCACCCGCCACAGCGCCGAATTTAAGGCCAAGGTAGCCTTGGCC